>Ga0222626_1000711_pt1 | contig 17448 bp, 13 predicted proteins | sample AntAcemetageno91_FD_179862 | JGI IMG/M metagenome (GOLD analysis project Ga0222626, IMG submission 179862) | Saline water microbial communities from Ace Lake, Antarctica - #91 | ecosystem: Environmental > Aquatic > Non-marine Saline and Alkaline > Saline | place: Antarctica: Ace Lake | collected...
TAAAAATTTTGCTTGCACAACTATTTATCAAGAAAAAATTATAACCAATGACAAGGGAACAAGGCTTGTAAACAAGCCGTATATAATCACTTCTGAGCGAAAGAAAATCCCTTTAGATAGTAAAAAATTGTATGAAAACCTTATTATTGTGGAGAGAACTCCAATTCCGCATGATCATTGGTCAACTAGTTCTGTTGAAAAATTTATTAAAGAGACAAATCCAATCGTCACGCTCAAAGAAACATTTCAGATGATTGAACGAGAACTACGAAAATATCTTTCTTTTGAGGAAGATCGATTCTATAAACTTATTTCACTCTGGATTATTGGAACATACTTTCATAGAGGAATGATAAGTTATCCTTATCTTGCCCTAAACGGAGGTAAGAAATGTGGAAAATCAAAACTACTGGCATTCATTGAAGCGCTTTCGTTTCAAGGATTATTAAACGTCGGATCTACTGCCGCTGCGACCATTCGCTTAGTAAACAGTAATCACATAACTTGTTGTGTTGATGAAGCCGAAAACTTAAACAGAGGTAAAGACGAAAATGTACAAGCTCTATTGGGCATTTATAACTCTGGATACAAGCAGGGATCTAAAGTTCCCAAATGTGGTCATAAGAATAAAGTAGAATTGTTTGAGTCTTATTCGCCAAAAGCTTTTGGTGGAATTAATGCACTTAATGATACTACTGCCTCCCGTTGTATTGCCCTTATAATGCCTCCTGTCAAAAACCGTCAGAACTTCAATCGAGAAGTAAATTCGAGAGATAAATCTTTTCTTCAATTGAGAGATCAATTATACATTCACATGCTCACCGATTTTCGTTCAATTTTGAAGATCTATTCAAACTTAGAATCGCCAGCAGAAGCAATGAATGGTCGAGACTGGGAAATGTGGAAGCCCCTTATAACATTGGCGAAGATAATTGATTCAAGTCTCTGCGACCTTATTACAGGACTTGCATTGTCGATGACAAAACAACAAAGGTCTTCCGATTTTTCCGCTGAGGATGATATCGAGTTTTTGGAAGTGACGTTACTGCAGTTCGAAAAATTTTCTGATGAATATATACCGGTGCAAATACTTAAAAAATCACTTCTTGCTACAAAGTCAGATATATTTATCGAGTTATCAGAAAATAATGATAGTAATCGTTGGATTGGCTCTTGGCTCAAACGCATGAATCTCGTCCATAATGCAAGCGTCCAAAAGAAAAGAGATGGTGAGAATCTTCGTTGCTACAAGGTGGAAAAATCAAAAGTTCTCCATCTTCTAGAGGCGCTCAAGGGGTAACGAATAGTAGCGACTTTTGGAGAAGGTCGCTACTTTGTTTTTTCTCTCTATTACTAGGTTTTATTCCATCAGTAACCAAGTAACAAAAATTTGTATTCTCCTCTCTATTTATCTATAATTTCAATGTTCATCTAGTTTCATTTTTTGTACCAAAGTCTATTGGTATTTCTGCCTGTAAAAAGGAGGAATTCTGCTAGTCAAAGACTTTGGTCAAAAAACTAGATGAACCAGGATTTCTCCTTTTTACAGTTCACCATGAATACTGACTTAAACGGCTTACGGTTCGCCATCTACACTCGAAAGAGTACTGAGAGCGAAGATCGACAAATTCAATCAATTCAAGATCAAATTTCACGATTAGAAGAACTTGCTCAACGAGAAGGTCTAAATGTCGTCAAAATATATCGAGAATCAAAATCCGCAAAAGCACCACGCACGCGCCCACACTTTAATCAACTTCTTGCTGATATTCGCGATGGGAAAATTGATGGAATTCTTTGCTGGGCAGTAAACAGACTTTCTCGAAATGCTGTAGATGGTGCGGAAATTCAGTGGGAACTTCAGGAAGGAAATTTGAAGTGTATTAAAACCACGGAAAAAACACATCTTCCAGGAGATAGTGGTATTTTATTCACGCTTGAAAATGCTATGGCTACTGAATTCATTCGGGATTTAAGAAAGAATATAAATAGGGGGATGCAGAGCAAACTCGATAAAGGGATCCTTCCTTGTTTGCCCCCATTGGGATATAGGAACTGTCCTCATACCAGAACTATTATTCCTGATGAAAAATATTTTTCTCTTGTTAGAAAAATGTGGGATCTAATGCTTACCGGTACTTATACGCCTCCGAAGATAGGAGAGTTGATAAATAAGGAATGGGGATTTAAAACTCCAGTAAGAAAAAAGACGGGAGGAACACCTCTTTCAAGAAGTTCTCTCTATAAGATGTTTGGAAATGAGTTTTACAAAGGAGTAATCACTTGGAATGGTAAAAAGTATAAAGGAGTACATGAAACCATGGTAACTCCTGAAGAATTTGAACGTGTTCAAGAACTCATGGGAAAACGAGCGAAACCAAGCGAACGAAAAAGAGAGTTTGCCTATACTGGAATCATCCGTTGTGGTGAGTGTGGATGCTTAATTACAGCAGAAGAACAAAAAAAGGTACTTAGTGATGGTTCAGTTAATTATCATCGTTATTATCACTGTACAGGGAAGAGTAAATATAAAACCTGTTCTCAAAAGAAATTTATCCGAGTTCAGGATTTGGAAGAGCAGATTGAGCAAAAATTACAGACGATTCAAATTATTCCTGAGTTGCGAGAACTTGCTTTAGAAATACTCAAGGAGAAACACAAAGAAGAGATACAAGAAAGAGTTCTGATTGAGGAAAATTTAACGGATTCAATCAAATCAACTCAGGAGAGCCTGGATAATCTCATTGATTTGCGTGTACGGAATCTTCTTACGGATGATGAGTTTTTGAGTCGAAAAGAGAATCTATCTTCAGAACTGGATACATTAAAGCAAAGACGCTCGGAAGTTGAAAATCGGGCGCAAAATTGGCGAAAAGTAGCGGAACAAGTATTTGATTTCGCCACGTTTGCGGTCGAAATCTTCCAGAACGGCTCTTTGAAGAAGAAAAAAGAAATTCTTATGTGCTTAGGTCAGAACTTTAAACTTAAAGATCACAAACTCACTCTAGACCTTCATCAATGGTTTCGGGTCATTGTAAATGAAAAAGAAAATCATGGAACCCTCTTTAAAATATCTGAACGGCCAAAAGCGAGTCTCCGTAGGGGAGAACAAGCTGTTGACAAAAGGTGTCTTCGATGGTACACGCGATAGGATTCGAACCTATGACCCTCGGTTCCGAAGACCGATGCTCTATCCAGCTGAGCTACGCGTGCTTTTAATAAGAACGAACGGATTGTAATCACAATCGTTTTTTGTTCAAGTTTTCAGTTGAGTTTTTACCTGATTTGTGCTAGAATAAAGGGATTTAGTCACTTTATATGAAAAAATTATTTCGAATTCTTCTCTTCCTTCTCACGATTGGAGCGGTAATTGCGCTCGTTACGAATCGAAAGGAAGTTGAAAAAGTATCAAAGAAAGCCGTTCGCGAAGTGAAGAAAGTGAAGATTCCTTTGCAATGGTTTGATCACGGATTTAAACAAAAACCGATTCATAGAAAGAATTTTGTATGGAAACGATTCTTCAGAGAAAACCCGCTCGCCTACTTCTTGATTGCGATTGGATTTGTATCTTTGCTTGGATCAGGACTGGTGAGTGACTACTCTTTCCAATTGAAAACAAGTCTTATTGGACTCCCTTCAACACATTTTACCGGAACAGTTGCTCCCGTAGAGAAGGTTCCAAACTGGGTAGCCTTATCAGACGCCGAACGACGAATGCGATATGATCAATTACCAGAAAGCAAATTTATTCCGCTTCCTGAGTACAACCCAACAACCTTTCAAAAAGGAAAAAACTATAATACGGCTAGTTCTACGGAACGAAACGCGTACATTACCTATCCGGTTCCATTTTTAGGAAATTATCAGTTGGATGGAACTGAATATTCAGGATCTCATACCGGTCTTGATATCAAAGTTCCCATTGGAACACCCATTCGAGCAATTGCGAACGGAGTCGTTATTAAGGCGCTAGAAAAAAAGACGGACTTCGGAATCCATATAGTTCTGGCTCATGTAGATATTCCCGATCCCGAAAATACAAATACGAAGACCACACTCTTCTCTGGATATGCACACTTAAGTGAACTTAATGTACGAGAAGGACAGACGGTGAAGAAAGGAGATATTATTGGAAAATCTGGAGAAAGTGGAATGGCAACAGCTCCCCATCTTCACTTCCAAGTTGATAAAGCCGATGCGCCATTTAAATTGTACTGGCCATTTATGTGGGCAGATGTAACAAATGCAGGTCTCACCTCTTATTTCGACGCAGTGAAATATGGTGTCGGAAAAGAAAATGCAATGAAATACGGTATACACCCAATGAACTTCGTGGCACAGTTTGAGAGTTATGTTAATCAAAACTTGGTGGCTTCGACTGAAGAAGTCATAGTAATTCCTGAACCTGTAGAAATACCGGAAGTTGTGATTTCCGAACCTGTTCGTGCACCGATTGTAAGAGATCCTATAGTAGAAACACCTGTCGTGGAAACGGGAAGAGATTCTTCATTCGCATTTCAAACCGATCGTATCTTTATACCAGGGGAAGAGAAAATCGTGAAGGTTCGTGCGAACTTGGTAGCAACTGCAGGAATTGAAATTTCTTCAACGCTCCGACACTTGGCAGACATTGAACCACGGAAACTTCACGCAAATGACTTTAACAATGGTGTCGCAGAAGTTCGAATAACAACAGATTCTGATAACACGTTTAAACTGGTTGCCAGTGGTGATTTTGGAGAAATTCGGTCAAAGAGCTTGAGAGCTCAAATCTTCTCAGATGTTCCCGTTACGCACAGTTCGGCTGAAGCAATTAAGTATTTGAAAAATGAAAACATTGTTCAAGGATATCCTGATGGAACGTTCAAACCGGACGGAACACTCAATCGTGCAGAAGCCGTGAAGATTCTTCTCACTGGAAATGATATCAATGTACAGAACGGAAACACTGATTTCGCAGATGTGAAAAGCACGGACTGGTTCGCGAACTACATTGCGACCGCGGTGAATAAAGGAATCGTGAAAGGATACGGAGACGGACAATTCAAACCAGGAAATAAAATCTCTCGAGCAGAATTCTTGAAAGTAGCGATTTTGACGGCAGGATTTAATGTAAATGAAAACTTAGCGACGAGTCCTTACCGAGATGTGCAAGGAGATACATGGTTTGCCCCGTACTTTGCCTTTGCGAAGACATATACCCTCATTGGTACGAAGCGTGGTGGATACGTCGTTCCAAGCCAACCGATCACACGAGCCGAAGCGGCTGAAGTGATGTTTAAGTTAAGTGAGATTCGGTAACAACTTTGAAGCCACAATAACTTGACAAATCTTGTTATTTTGTTAAAAACAGGTTGATGAAAAAGATTTGGTTATTTTTGCTGGTAAGCATCCTCACCGTTTCTTCTGCCTTTGCGCAGAGTTTTGAATTTGAAACAACAAGAACCGCAGAAGTTCCTGGATTCTTTATGGTTCGGATTTTCCCCGGAGTGAACAATGTTCCGCTCCCGATTCAGAATATTTTCGTAGCCAATTACAACAAGAAAGACGAGGCAAAATACGAAGAACTCCTCCCCTTCTTGCGAGAGTTTGGAGGAAAGGTTGTTCCTGCTGATGAAGTAGGGAAATACACTGTGAGCAAGAATAATCGTCTTATCTTCCTTGGCGATGAAGAGGATGGATTCTCAAACTTTAAAGTACAAGACGCTAATAAAGTTTTGGAAGAATTCGAAGCCTTTGCCACAGAAAATCTTGAACCAACGTTATTGCAAAATGTAACCGCAACGTTTGGAGGAAATGTTTCTGAAGTCTACCCCGCACAGATCGAATCAATTGGATTCAGTGATGTATTCTTTATTGGAAAATTTGAGAAAGCGATGAAGACTCGTATGGAAATTCAAGGGGTGTCGGCTGAAGGTGAAATTAAAGCCATTGCTCCCCTACTTCTTCATGATGAAGAGTTCTCACATGGTGCACTCGCAAAGGAGCTACCCGCTATCTGGGAAGAGCTCTGGAAACAATCAAACGATTCAAAGAGTTCAACATTTGGATGGATCAAATCAATCAATGTGAACGACTTATTCCCCCTTATCCTCTTGGTTGTAGGACTTGGAATCTTGATCATGACCGTGAAGAAATTCGCAAAACGAAATGAGAGAGCCGCGGAAAAATTAGATATTGATAAAAACGGAATTCCATCACACCAGAACTGGAAAGACGTACCGTTTGAAGTAGAAAAGAAGGACGAGTAAATGTAAAAGGTAAAACACTCGGTCATTCTGGCTTGCCCAGAATCGCTTGAAGTATTCTCCTGTATGCAGAATGAAGTGAAAAACTAACACAAGCATTCCACGCTAACGCTTCAACATCTATTTCAAGTTTTTATCCGATCCCAGGCAAGCTGGGATGACTGTTATTTTTACAGTTTCCTTTTAACATTCCCTCTCATTCCCACATCCCGACCTTCTCCTCCTTCGCTTTTTTTGCGTAACACCGGAACTCTTCCTTCCGCGTGAAAGGGAAATAGAAATATCCCTTCGCATATCCGGTACGAAGAAGTTCCGCGTTCACATCCACGCCACTTTCCGTAAAGATGTATGCCAACCGTCGTCCATATTTATCCAACTCATCTCCATCGGGATCTGAAAGGAGGCAGATTCGTTTTGATTCCGAAAGTAATTCTTTCGTCTTCCCTGACGCCTCAGGTCCGAACTTCTGGAGCGGTTTACGAGGATCTTTGGTCTCTGGAGTATCAATCCCGATAAATCGCACCCGAACGTCGTCAGGGATGATCAGGGTGTCTCCATCCACTACTCGCACTAACTCTGTCCAATAGCAATCCTTATCAAAATGATCAGAAACAAATGTAAATTCCTTTGAACATATTATTTGTTCAGTATTCTCTTCACTTGGAATAAAATCAGATAAATCAGCTGAATTGTCAGGGAGAACTGAACTGCAGGCAGTAAGGGAAAATGCAAAAACAAAAAGAAAGATTCTTTTCATATATTTATTTTTTATCGCCTCAAAAAATACTCATGAATGCGGGTTTCCGCAAGTATTTCTGGATGAAAGGTTCCAATGAGAAAATTCCCGTCTTCTACAAGTACGGGCTCTTTTTTATGAGAAGCGAGCACTGTGACGCTCTTTCCGACCTTCTCAATCCGCGGAGCGCGAATAAACACCCCTTTTAAATTCTTAAATTTTGATGAAGTTAAATCCGTCGTGAAGGATTCTTGCTGAGCCCCGTAGGCATTACGATCGATGGTAATGTCGGCTCCAAATTTTTCACACAAAATGGCTCCCGCACAGGTGCCGAATATTCGAATTTTGTCATCCTGAACTTGTTTCAGGATCAAATCCCACATTCCGAATTCCTTCAAAAGTTTCTCCATCGTCCCACTCTCTCCTCCGGGGATAATCAAATGCGTAATCCCTTCCAAATCGGCAAGCGAACGCACCCAGACGTACTCCGTCTCAAGTTTGTCCAACACCGCTCCGTGTTCTGCGAACGAACCTTGTAATGCAAGAATACCAACTTTCATGAAGCAATATTACACTGTATCGTCATTCTGGCCACGCCCAGAATCGGATGAGGAAATCTCCTATTTAAAAGCGCTAGCGCGACACCAACCTTTGTTTTTCGTTTCACTCTGCACGCAGATTCCAAGTTTTTACCCGATTCCGGCCAAGCCGGAATGACGAGGGTGGTGAAAAATTGAATGTCGAAAATTGCCAATCGAAAATTTTTCTTCATCGTTCAGCATATTTGGTTTCAAGTGTTTCCATTTCATCCCCCTTCATCGCTATTCCCAGACCCGATGATACTTTGGCGAGAATTTTTGGTTTATCGTAATTCATCGTCGCTTCCACAATCGCTTTGGCCATCTTTTCCGGATTCTCTGATTCGAATATCCCTGATCCCACGAACACACCCTCAGCGCCTAATTGCATCATCAGTGCGGCATCAGCTGGTGTCGCAATTCCTCCGGCTACAAAAGTAACGACGGGAAGTCTTCCACTTTCGAATACTTCTTGAACACATTTTTTGTTCACATTGTATTCTTTGGCTTTCGCTTCGATATTTTTTTCTGTAAGCAATCCAATTTCTTTTTGAATCTCCGTCCAGTGTTTCACCGCTTCTACAATGTTTCCTGTCCCCGCTTCTCCTTTGGTACGGATCATGGCAGCCCCCTCTTCGAGACGTCGCAACGCTTCTCCTAAGTTTCGTGCTCCGCACACAAATGGGAGTTTAAAAATTGTTTTCTCAATATGCGCATCGTTGTCCGCTGGCGTCAGAACTTCTGATTCATCAATAAAATCGATATCGAGTGACTCAAGAATCTGTGCTTCCACAAAGTGTCCAATCCGCACTTTCGCCATCACAGGAATCGACACTGCCTTTTTGATCTCAATAATCATGGTCGGATCTGACATTCTCGCCACGCCTCCGTCCTTGCGAATTTGAGAAGGAATTCGTTCCAGTGCCATTACGGCCACTGCTCCGGATTTCTCCGCTAATTGAGCCTGCTCGACGTTCATAACGTCCATAATAACCCCACCCTTGAGCATCTGGGCGAGTCCTGACTTGAGTTCAAATGTGTTTTTTTCCATTGATCCGATTGTACGAATCAATTACGAAATGTGAAGTGGATGATCTGCTTAACTTCGGTTGATCGGAATAACGGCAGTAAGTCTTACGCCACCAACTCCTTTCATATTTTGTCCGACCCATTTCGCAGAACTATTGGTAAGGTTGAGTTTCGCTTGGACTTCAATTCCTTTCGGTAAGACAACTCCTACTCCAAGGTCTCCTTCCACTCGAACCGCTCCGTTAATCATTCCATTGCTGAGTTTCCCTGCAAAAGGAAGACCTGAAGCTGCGGCATCAGCAGACAAGAGTATTCGTTTATTCTTTCCAACTCGATTCTGAACCCCTGCTCCCACCGTAATACTCGGTGCCCACATACCTTCTTTTGCTTTATCTAGGTATGTCTCAGCATCTTTTACTTCTTTTCCCATACCATATGCTTTCGCTCCTTCGATAACATCATCAGCCGAAACAAGTGTTGTCACATCTCTTCCTTCTACTCCTCCCATTCCAAGTCTTAGATTACTTCCGGTGAGGTAGGACATATTCCCTGTTGCAAATACATTCGCACTGAAATCCTCAGGTGTTCCAAACGCTTGAACAACTCCAAGACCTCCTGTGAATTTATTCTGACTCTCCATCGCTACTCCGAAGTGTGATTCCGCTACTCCGTCTACAGCTCCTCTCTCTTTTATCTGTTTCTCTGATAAGAGTGTTGTAAATGAGTTCCTCGCTTTTCCATGTGTCATCACTCCAACGATTGATGTTCCTGGCGCTTTCGCAAAATCCAAAAGTTTCAACGTTGCCCCAAATCCATCTTTATCAACAGAGATTCGTCCGAACTCATGCTTTTTAAGATGTCCTAACATTCCATAATATTTCGAGATTGATTCTGTGAAGGTATCAAGCCCTTCGTCCACAAGTCTATTTTTGGCGTTATTCCCAAATTCCTCTGCACTGTCTCCCCATCCAAATCCTTGCGTAAGAAGATCTTCTCTCTTCAATCCCAGTTCATCCGCTTTTGCAAATGTTTCAAGAAAATCCTTATCAACCGAAAGTACTCCATTGTTTCCAAAGTCTGTCGCTGCTGTATCAAGGAAGAGGTCAAGCGTGTTGTACCCTTCTCCCGATTCCACAGAAAAGCTTTTCGCTAATGCGCCAAGATCAAGTTCAAAACCATAATCTTTTGTAGCAATATGATCTGGTGTATTAATTTCATTTCGCATGTATACAAACTTATTCGCTGAATTCATTACAAAATCCTGTGCCATTCCTATTGTTTGCATCGTTGATAAGTTTCCATCTCGAACGGCTTTATCCAATTCCATAAAGTCCTTGTTGATCTGGATTGCCTGGTTATCCATGAGCTCTCCATAATAATCAATTTGTTCTTTCGTAAAGTTCGTTTCAAAGTCACCTCTCATTCGAATAAATCCACCTCCTGAAATAAGAACGTTTACTTGTTTTTTCCCTTCTACCATTTCGTATGTATTGTTGGCTACTTCTGTTACATACTTTTCAAGTGTCATCTCTTTTCCATCTACGATAACCCCCGCCGAAGATTTCCCAAGCTCAAATCGAGCAGAAGATCCGTCCTCTTTTTGAAAAAGGAAGTTCCCATCCTCCATCTGTGTTATTCGTTGTGTTGCAATATCTCGACCTCCAAATTGGAAATATCCATCATTCGCATTCAATTCAAATACGAGTTCTCCATTTTCACCAATTCCACCTCGAACGGTTCCAAGGTTCCCTGAGAATCGAGAAGCAATGTCTCCAAGATTTTCTTTTCCGTTGTAGAAATCTTCGAGTGTCCCCGCTGGATCAAATGCTTTTCCATCTTTGTTAAGGAATGAAGCGTTGAGCTGATCAACTGACATCCATGTGTTTCCGAGTTTAATACCGAAGTCTTCCACGAACGCTCCAGACTCATCTGGACCATCGTACGACCCAATTCTTCCGATTGAGAGTTCTCCGACATCTTTCAATGAAGCATGAACCTTTCTCATTTCGAATGAATACTTTGTATCACTTGTTTCCTGAGCATATCCAATAGAAACATTAATACCCTTTTTTAGGTCTTTTATCGTGAGATTTTCAAGTGTTCTTGTTTTTCCCTCTCGAGAATAATTATCCCATGCGGATTCTACCCCTCCTATACTCAATGTTTGTTCCGTTCCAGGTTTAATCGCATCATTGAGATCTTTCCATTTAACTTCTTTTCCATTCAGCATCCCTACGTTGAAATCTTCTTCGTTGTAACTTTTCGCAAGGTAATACATGTCTTTCAGTGGAAATCCAGGATTACTAATTTTCGCAATATTTACGAGCTTCTTTACCCCTTCCCTCGTTGGGAATTCTTTCATACGCAATGTATCAGGCATTCCTGCCGCTACTTCAACAGCGAATGATTTCTTTTCTTTCTTCTCTTCTGGAACAGCTTTCTCTTCCATCGCAACCGTTGGTTCTTCCGTTGGAACTTGTGCTGTTATGCTTTTTAAAGCTTGTCCTGCCGAATGTTGAGCAAATGATATTAAAGCCATTTGCAACATTGCTGCCGCCTCTGTTGTAGCCTTTCCCCATTTCCCATCAATTCCTCCATTCTCCTCTAATTTTGCTCCTAAATTGTTATGAAGTTTTGCAAACGTTGTTTGAAAGAATTCCGTTGCTTGTTCTGGATCAACCGTTCCTTCTCCTTGTCCTTCAATATAATCTGTAAAAGATTTTATATCTTCTCCATTCAGTACCCTAGGGAATCCTTCCTCAATAAGTTCTCCAAGTGATTTTGAAGAAGTTTCTACAGCTCGATTAAGGGCTGTGAATACTGAATTCACAAAGTCGGCATACCCTTCAGGGGTGTCAAAATACTTCTCTGGATTCGCTTTATATTCTAAATATTTTTCAAGAGCCCCGGTCCCATCAAGAACCTTTTCTGTCTTAACATCTTTTACATCGATTCGTTCTTCTTGTTCTTCTACCATTGCAATAAACTCTTCCGTCTTATCTGCATCAGAATAAACATCTTCTTTTTGTTTCTTTAAATCTTTATTCTCTTCTGTCTTTTCTCCTTGAGCGACAACGTTCTTTTGTTCCTTGTCGTCTTTCATTTCTTGAAATAAAAACTTCGCGAGAAACTCGCTATCTGCGCCGATCTGAGCTGGTAGGTTTTTCATATACAGTGAAATTATCAAGGTATTATACTATAAATAAGCATAAATATCAAGACTTATTTTGGTAATACTACTACAGGTTTTTACTCCTCCGCAATCAATTTTTTCGTAATCTCATCAAAAACACTTGGATCTATTTTTCGGATGTCTTCAATAGCTCCTCCCTTATTTTCATTAAAGGCATGAACCTGATCAATAATCACTTCTGCTAAATCAAAGTCTCCTTTATCCACGATACTTTCAACAAATAAAGCGAGTACTCGATCAATGTGCTCTCGTTCTTCAAATTCAAGTTTAATCGCTACGGGTTTGAGTTCTGGATAGGCTTCTGCAAGTTGTTCTGGATACGCTCTCATATCTTCCCAGTTCCGAAGCTTGAGAATCGTTTCTTTCAGGAAATCAAATATCTCCTCTGCTTTTGCTGGCGTAATCACATCAGCGTCCATTCTGCGAAGAACGACTTTTTTGGCTTCACGAAAAAGTTTGAGTTTTGAAAGTGAGAAGAAGTGTAATTTTTCCATTAGTAAAATTGTATAGAGAAAAGGAGAAATTTGAAAGCCTCGTTGCTATCCGGTGGGGGTTTGGGGACGGAAACTGTTTGAGCGACAACGGGACTCGGCAAGAGTGTACTATGCCAAAGAGAGCGAGTGTCCCCTCCCGCTTAGCGGGATTGGTTCTTTTTGATTACAAAAAGAACGTTCCCTTCCACTATTCTCACAACAAGGCTGGATCCCGGATATTCCTCCGGAATTCTGGGAAGACAGAAGAAACTACTCATCCACCTTCTTCTGCGGAGGAATTGGGGCTTGTTCTGACAAGTCTCCTTGAATGAATTCGGGAGCTACTCGTGGCGTTTTACGGAGGAAGAGAAGTATGGCGAACAACGGCAACGCAAACCCAACTATAAGTCGCACAATCATAAGCGTGCCCAGTTCTGTGTAATCTTCTGGAACAAGAATTGTGCCCGCTTCGTCCAAAACTTCTCGTGTGACTTCAAACGCTTGATTAAGATATTTGGTCAAAATCTGTCCCCCACTAAGAGCCAGATTCATCAATGACGCCCCAATCGCAAACCACGTTCCCCGATATCCCGCCGGTGCATAGAAGGCCAGAAGTGCTAACAATGGCACCATCGATATATTTATCAATGGACTCCCCAACGCCGTATCAAACATAGCTACTGCCTGCGCACTGAGCCCCAATGTATCGTGGATCCCAAAATAAAGTCCCAGTTCTGGTAACGACATAATGGTATCGGCAAACACAAGGAAGATAAGCACAGACCGAACCGGTTTATTGGCAATGAAGTCAGAGAAAAACCAAAGAATAAGAAGCGCCACCAGGGCGCCGAGTTGTGCCAAAACGCCAAAGAACATTTGATCAAATCCCAACGCATCAATCATCCACCACTGAAGTCCCGGCCCTGTATAAGGTGTAAGTCGATACAAGAAGAGAACAAGAAGTGTCAGTGCCAATACTCGAAATTTTGCTTTCGGAAGATCCTTTGTGATAATACACATCATCGCTGACAACAAGATGAGTGATACTCCAAAGACAATCTCTTGAGCAAAGGGCAGATCTGACACCGCCATCACCACTGAAAAAATCGCAAAGATAAATCCCCACAATAGAATTTGTTTATTAAGTGGTTTGCGTTCGTGCGCTTGTATTTTTTCCAATCGAATAAAAAGCACTCCCACGCAAGAGAGGAAGGGAATAGCCAGCGTCATCCAGAAAATCGTTTCATACGGCACATTTTGAGCCAACCATCCCCCAAATCCCGCAACTGAAAACGCTGCTAAACTGAGTGCCAATCGCCCCAGTAACTGCACCATCGAAAGTTCTGATTGCACCACTTCGTCGGGACGCTTCACTTTTTTTCCTTTTTTTATTTCCGTACGTTCCACTACTTCCGTTGTCATGGTGTCAGCTGTCACATCCTGAATGACAAATCCAAATGTCATAAAGATTGCCGAAAGAAGATAAACTGCGTATTCCCCTCCGATCCACCCAATCCATTCATAGTCTCCTGCCAAGCAAGCTAAAAGAATTGATCCAATCACCATAAAAAATGCACCCACAAAAATGTAGGACTTTCTTCGATTCCCAAACAATGTCACCGAATCCACCATCTGCCCAAACACCATCTTCAGTGTCCATGGCACCATCACCCAGACGGAAATAGAAATCAGTTGTTCGGCCGATAACGTCAACGTTTCCTTTTCCCAAAAGCTCAGTGCAATCGCACTAAACCCAGAGAGTCCATATGCGAAGTAAATCAAAAGCAACGGAATATACCGTCGTTTCATTGATCTGATCGGCGTTAAAAAAACTTTCTCAAACTGCCTCTCGAGAAAACTTAATATCTGCATCGAGCAGAATTATAGACTATTTTATTTTTCTCGTCATTGTCGATGAAAGCCTGTCCTCGTTTTTATCGGGGAACAATCCGAAGAATAGTTATCGTTTTTGCAGAAATATTAAAGAGCCCATGTACGGATAATTCGTTTCACTCTAGACAAACGAGGTTTCTTAACAGGATCCCCGTCAAGCGACGGATGACTGAAATAACAAAAAAATACGAAATCGAAAACATGTCCTCGACTACGATCGGGGATCGGCAATCGAAAATTTCCTCACTTTCCCATTGCCACCTGTCCGTTTTGGATGTGCAAATATCGACGGTCACTGGTGATACTTTCCATTTCCTGAATCTGCTCAGAACTCTGCAATGCATACAAACTCGTCGGAATTGCCAACGCGATATCCCACGCTTCTGTTTCTTGCTGAATCGCCATTCGATCGGCCTTGAGTTCCTCAAGCGCAAACCCTCTCGTTGCCAACGAATTGAGGCACAAGAGATAAAAGAATCCCAACACAATACAAATCAATACTCCAATATTTCGCACCCACGTAAAATAGTCCCGCTCCGCAGCGGTTACGTGCGTTGGTTTTTCCATATCGGTAGTAGAGTGGTGTGTTACGTTCATATGGCTTTTTCAAATAAACGAAGCTTTGCACTTCGTGCACGAGGGTTACGTTCAATTTCTTCAGTCGTCGGAACAACTGGCTTTCGGCTGAGAAGGGTAATTTTTGCAGGCGCTACTTCTGTGTGAAGTGAAAGTTCTGTCTCAATGGTTTCTGGCTTTGCGTTTGCAACAACAAATTTTTTCACGATACGATCTTCTAAAGAGTGATACGAAATCACTCCCATTCGGTCTCCTGATTGCATGACTGATAACGCATCTTCCAGTGTTTGTTGGAGCACATTCAATTCGTCATTCACGGCAATACGAAACCCTTGGAATACACGCATGAGCGTTTTCTTTCGTGTTTGAGGAATCGTGTTTTCTTCGATAAGTTGTCGAAGGTCGAAGGTCGTTTCAAATGGTTTTGTCTCCCGTGCTTCTGCAATTTTTCGAGCGAGTTTTCGTGCCAAAGGTTCTTCTCCGTATTCGTGAAGAATCTGTGAAAGTTCTTGTTCGGAAGCATTATTTAAAATTTGCGCACAGTCCTGATTTCCTTCTTCGTCGAAGGCCATCTTCAGTGGTCCATCTTTTTCAAAGCTAAAGCCTTTATCCGCATTATCAACGTGATGAGAGCAGAGCCCAAGGTCAAGGAGAATCGCCAAGGGTCGTTCTACACTATTTTCTTGAACAATTTTTTTGATCGAAGAGAAGTTTGAATGACAAAATACCATCTTCTTCTTCCACTGAGAAAGGCGTTTCTCGGCAAAGACCAAGTGTTCCTTGTCCAGATCACAAGCAATGTATTTTGTAATACTCGGAAAACCTTCTAAAAGCGCTTCACCATGCCCACCAAGTCCAATTGTTCCATCAAAAACCGTCCTGATCTCGTTGGAAAACAGGAGCGCAAGAATTTCTTTTTTCAATACAGGCTCGTGAAACAAGGTTTTCTCTGGCATTTTGTGATCTGTTTTTGTGTAATTGTGCAAAAGTTGTGTACAAAGAGTGGATAACTTTTACACGTACCTTTTCGCTTAGATATGCGAAAAAGTAAAGACTGTGTAAATAGTAGAACAAAAAATGTGTTTGCACAATCTTTTTCCTCGGTTTGTGATTGACCTGCGGGATTTTGTGTTTTCTTTTTTTGTTCAACAAAAGATGGGCTCAAAAAAATCTTCTCGCGATTTTAAAAAAAATATCTACAATGGTCGCAATGTTTTGGGCATTTATTAAGACCGCCTTCCTCGCTTCTCTCCCACTGGTAGAGCAACGTCTCGCTATTCCAATGGGACATATTTCTTTTGGTCTTCCGATTGTTTACGCAGCACTTGCCGGAATCCTCTCAAATATCATCTCCGTTGCAGTCGTACTCTGGCTTCTGCCACACATCACAAAATATGGAGAGAAATACAGTCCACCGTTTCACAGATTCCTTCAAAAGATCTATGCAAAAACACGAGAGAAACATTCAAAGAAAATGAAGATTTGGGGAGAAGTCTTTCTTATTTTCTTTGTCGCAATGCCGATCCCTGGAAGCGGAGGATGGAGCGGAAGTCTTATCGCCTTTCTTTTTGGTATCCCCTACACACGAGCTATGAAGCTTATTAGTATCGGACTGATCCTTGGTGGAATTCTTGTGGCATCATTAACAATCGGTATCAACGAAGCCGTACAATTTTTTAAACACATTCCCAAAGAGATCACCGAATTTGTACCGCTGGAGTTACCGTAAAGTCCCATATCTCTGAAGGCTCTGCTTCTGGGATAGTCGCAAAATCGGGAACCACTTTTACGCGAGTACGAAAGGTTCTTTTGAGTCGTTCTACATCAAAGATGGGGTTTCCTCCTCCAAGATTCGCCGAGGTTGCAGTAATCGGATATTTTATTTTTTCAGCGACCTCTTTAATTGTTGAGATCCGAAACGCCACTTTATCTTCGGGCCAATAAGGCGAACGCGGCAATGTATCTTTTGGCTTTAGTAATGCCGTCTTTGGACTATCGAAGAAAAAGGCTTCATTCACCCCTCTCGGCACTTCTGCAAATTCCTTCAGCATTTCAAGATCTTTCACCATGAGTGAAAAAAACTTATTCGCGGAGCGTCCTTTGAGCTTTGCAAGTTTCTCAAGTCCCCTTTCGTCGTCTACCCGGACTCCAAGTCCAAAACTTGTGTCGGTGGGATACGCCCAGATTATTGTTTTTTCGAACATGTTAACCGAAAGCTATCACAAAAAAATTTGACCAACAACAATATTTTTCTAGAATCCTCTCGTTCTCTTAAAAAAGCGCGTGTCGTATAATGGCTCATTACCCCAGCCTTCCAAGCTGGTGACGCGGGTTCGATTCCCGCCACGCGCTCCAGTAAAAACCGAAATGCCCCTTGTGGGTTTTTTTGTTTTTACTTTTGCTCCGTAGGAGCTGGAATTGAACCCAACGGGTTCGTTGAAGTAACAAAATCTTATGAACGAAGTGAATAAGAGATTTTGATTACGCAGCCTCGTTCCTCCGCATAGCGGGGGATAAGAGATTCCCGCCACGCGCTCCAGTAAAAACCGAAATGCCCCTTGTGGGCTTTTTTGTTTTTACTTTTGCTCCGTAGGAGCTGGAAACGAACCTAGGTTCGATATCGAGCGAAGCGAAGATCACGAAGTATTCCCGCCACGCGCTCCAAAAGAAACTCAACTTCCAAAGTTGGTTTTTTTTTATACAATCGCAATGTTATGAATTC
>Ga0222626_1000713_pt1 | contig 17436 bp, 12 predicted proteins | sample AntAcemetageno91_FD_179862 | JGI IMG/M metagenome (GOLD analysis project Ga0222626, IMG submission 179862) | Saline water microbial communities from Ace Lake, Antarctica - #91 | ecosystem: Environmental > Aquatic > Non-marine Saline and Alkaline > Saline | place: Antarctica: Ace Lake | collected...
ACTTTTGAATTAACAGTCTGAAAATGACTCGACCACAAGATGTAGTGGCATCGGACAATGAGCGAAATGGCAAATTCAATTTTGATCGGGAGAGATATTGAGCTCGTATAGCAACCCGCTCCCCACCTGACGTTTAATAAATATTTACAGGTTTTTGTTTATGCAGGAAATCGTGAGAACCATGTGAATCTTGTCAACCGGTCACGCCACCTGAAAGATGATATCACAGTATTTGCTCCGGTTGTGATACATAGCAGTTATGTTGCGCGTATGATTATGTTCGACTTTCGATTTCACCCAGGTTTTCAGGAATCGTGAATGGGCATGATTCGGGGGTGGGCCTTTCGGCTTTCAAACGGAAGAATAGAAATGGCATCCTTCTGCAACCGAAGTTACCCATAATGATGGTATATGCTTATCCCTTTGACATAGGCTGGACAAACTCTCGCTGACTTACATGAGATTCTTGCGGGCGATGCCGAGTAGAGTTTGAAAGGCAGCCACAGGCGTTTTACGGCGATTAAATCGACATTCTGGTAATGATTTCGGGTTCATAGGTCGTGGCATAAAATCAGCGTATCGGAACAGTCACCCTGTGCCAAAGGGATAAGCATATGATGGTATTTCGATTATTGACAGGATCAGGACGGCTGGTCCTTTTCATGAAGAGCCTCGTGTCAGATAATAATTACTGGTTTTCTTCATGGTTCCGGGTTCCTGAAATTACTTCTCTCAGGACGGATGCGGTATCTGGAAAAATTTGGTGCACAAGCTTAGCAATGGCTTTTGTCAAATCTTTGTCCATTTCAAGCCTCTGGCAGTGTAATTCTGAAAACCGTACCGGTCCCCACCTTCGATTCCACTTCAATTTTTCCATCATATAACTGCACCAGCCGTTTCACAATCCCCAGACCCAAACCTGTCCCGGTGGTGGGTTTGGTAGAGAAAAAGGGTTCAAAGATCTCTGTAAGCTTGTCCTCAGGAATCCCTGGCCCATTGTCTTCCACCTTTATTATCAGCTGTTTTAAACCAGATTTATCTGTCTTTTCCACGCTTATGGTTATGACCTTGTTTTCTGCATCCTGTTCCTCCAGTGCATCCTTGGCATTTAAAACCAGATTGCTGAAGATGGAATTTATGTGGGTTTCATTGGCTTTCACTATGGCCGTTTCCAGACCTTCCAAGGTATATGTGATCCCAATTCTTTCAAACTCCTGTCTGTAACGGTTTTCGTAGTCTTTGAGCAATGAGACGAGATCGACGGGTTCTTCCCCTTTTTTGAACTCCGACATTCGGGCATATTCCCGAATCTGGTTGGTGATGGAAAGCCCCCGGTCCAGATCGCTGGATACCCCGGCGTGGACATCGGCCAGGTGATCCGCAATCTCGGCGATGGTCTTGAGCTGGGGGAGGAAGAGGGACGCAATTTTTTCCCTGGGGATTTGATATTCTTCATGGAGAAGAGAGATGTTTTTCAAAAGGGTGGTGGCGGATTCTTTCAGCATGCCCGTGGAGGGTTTACCCTGGTTCTGGTAATTGAGGATGGTTTTGAATTCCAGCTGGGCTCCGGAGAGGGCGTTTCTCATCTCGTGGGCAAAACCGCCGGTGATCCGGTGTTCGAGGGTGCGTTTTTCGGTTTCGATGAGTTTGGCCTGGGTTTCCTTGAGTTCCCGAGTCCTTGATTCAATGATCTTATCCTGGTTTATTCGAATGTCATTGATCTCTTCAATCTTTGTTTCAAGTTCGTTAATGATTTCGCGGGATGCCCAGAGACGCAGAACATCGAAAAACCTTGAAAAAAACGGTTTTGACTTCCATTTTATATGAAACTCACAGTAATCTCCGCCTTCAAAATAACAGGACTTCTCTTCAACGAATACTTGATTTCGACTTAGCGTACCCAAGCCTTCATAGACACCTCTGTTAAAGCTACAGGAATATTTTGATAAACCCGGATCATCTTTCCATTTAAGTCTTATTATTGCGTATGATTTTTCGTTTTGGGTTATTTCGACAGATTTATTTCTGTTAAATTTCGCATTTTCCTTAGGTAAACGATTCACAATCGCTTTTACGCCGATCAATTGCATCAAAACAAATTTAGGTCCAATCGCTGTTTTAAATATATTCTTTCCTGCTTTATAAATGGCATTCGGATCTTCAAGGACTGTTACAACATTTTTAAAAAATGTGGTGAGCACTTTGTTACAAACCCAATTGTTTGGATTCAACAAGTAGGATTGGTTAACCGGAAGAACTCTTCCAGTTTTTTCATCCGTCACCAGGAACTCATCGTTTCCCACAATGCCCTTGAAAAGTCGATCATAGGGAACCTCTTTCAGAATACTCTCAATATAGCTTTCAACGGTAGCAATGTTGATACAGGAAGTATGTTTTTCCATGGGTGTTTTTGATTCCATCAATCCACCCTCCCCAAGGCCGGAATCGCCCGCTGCAGTGCCTCATAATTGGGCAATATCCCGTTAGGTGCCCATGTGAGCACATGGGCGAATGTAGTGCCTTCGTGAAATCCCATGAGGCCGGATGCCGGATCGCCAAAGACGTGGGTGGTGCGCATGTTGGGAAAGATGGATGCGGTATCTGGAAAAATCCGGCGCATAAGCTCAGCAACGGCTTCTGGCAAATCTCTGTCCATTTCAGGCCTCCGGAAGGGTGATTCTGAAAACCGTACCGTTCCCTGCTTTCGATTCCACTTCAATTTTTCCATCATACAATTGCACCAGCCGTTTCACAATCCCTAAACCAAGACCGGTTCCCGTAGTAGGTTTGGTAGAGAAAAAGGGTTCAAAGATCTCTGCAAGCTTGTCCTCAGGGATCCCCGGGCCATTGTCTTCCACTTCGATTTTCAGGCCGGCCGCTCCCGCTTCATCGACTGTACCGATCTTTACGTGGATTAATTTGCCTTCCCCGTCCTGCTCCTCCAGTGCGTCTTTGGCATTGAGAACGAGGTTGCTGAAGATGGAATTCATGTGGATTTCATCGGCCTTTACCATGGCCGTTTCCAGTCCTTCCACGGTATAGTTGATCCCGATTCTTTCAAACTCCTTTTTGTAGCGGTTTTCGTAGTCTTTGAGCAACAAAACAATATCGATGGGTTCATCCCCCTTCTTGAACTCCGACATTCGGGCATATTCCCGAATCTGGTTGGTAATGGAAAGCCCCCGGTCCAAGTCGCTGGAAACGCCTGCGTGAACTTCGGCCAGGTGGTCCGCGATCTCAGCGATGGTTTTGAGCTGGGGGAGGAACAGGGCTGCGATTCTTTCCCGGGGGATCTGATATTCTTCGTGGAGAAGGGAGATGTTTTTCAAAAGGGTAGTAGCGGATTCTTTCAGCATGCCTGTTGAGGGTTTGCCCTGGTTCTGGTAATTGAGGATGGTTTTGAATTCCAGCTGGGCTCCGGAGAGGGCGTTTCTCATCTCGTGGGCAAAACCGCCGGTGATCCGGTGTTCGAGGGTGCGTTTTTCGGTTTCGATGAGTTTGGCTTGGGTTTCACGGAGTTCTCTTGTGCGCTCTTCAATTATCTTATCTCTATTCAGAATCTGCTCTTTGTGCTCAATCTGAATTTCATCCGCTTTTTCGATTGTTTGCTTGACCGACGGAAGATTGAAAATGAAGCTCTTTGATAGCCTTGCCAGTAAGCCGGGAGACTTGAAACGAATATTGAAATCCCAAATTGCCTTTTCACCATCGACGCAATCGAGCTCGATACTAAAATCACTAGCGCCGGATAGGTTGAGATATGCTTCAAAAAGGCCCCTATGCCACTCCATCGCAAACCTGCCAACCTTCATTCCCGGGTTGTGAATGAGTCTCAAAATGACATGATCCTTTTCTGATTTCAGTATCACATGCTCCTTTGTACTGTTATATTTGCTGTTTTCTTTGACTATCCTTTTAAGTATCCCTTTGGGCCCTAGTAATGGGATTCCAATGGCGGTTTTCAATATTGGCTGTGCCTTGTAGGATGTTCTTCCAACCTTGTATGCCAAGAAGGGGTCAGGAACTTGTCTCTCGATTTCACTATATAGGTCAAACATAAATGCATTTGAAAACCAGTATTGTGTATCGATTAGGTGAGAAAGTGAGACTCTTTCTGTTTTTCCGGTTTTCAGATTCTCAACATAATATGAATTCCCCTCACTTAGCTTTTTCACAAGTACTTGAAGGTTCACATCGGAGTGATTCTGTCGCAGGTATTCCACAAACCAAAAAGTACTTAGAGCGGAAGCTTGCTTAGGCATCGGTTTTGCCAAGTCTTGTTTCATGGATTGCCTCTCCAAGAGCTACGGAAATGGCTTCTGCGTGGTAACGTTTATCGGGACGCTCTGCGTCCTGCGCCAAACCCCAAGAATTGGGCTTCACGCGGCGTAAAACGCAAATTGTGGGACGCGGAGCGTCAAACGGGAGTTCCCACGCAGAGCGTGGGAACCAGCCTGGGAGAGCAACAATTTCAAAACGAGAATTGCTGCCCAGGCCTGTTCCGGGAGTAGGTTTGGTGAAGAAGAACTGTTCGATGATTCCTTGATCATGATAATTACCCTTTTCCAATCGCGATCTCAAAAACCACCACGCTCTTTCCATCGTATTTCATTTCACGGGGAATTTGAATGGCTCCCACTTTTTCCAGCAGGTCAAAAACCACAAGGTATCCCTCGTCCGCTTTTTCAGTGGTCAGATACTTCCCGCTCACCTGATCAAAGGCTTTTTCAAGGGTGGTCTTCATATTGGAGCGGTTGATTTTTGTTTCTATGATATATTTTCTTCCCCGCCAGCTGAGCAGGATATCCATCCGTCCCAGACCACTGGGAACCTCGTAGCGAAGATCTCCCCTGCCGCCTTCAACAAACTGGTACAACCAGGCCGTGAGGAGAAACTGGCCGGTTTTTTCATAGGGTTTTCCGGGGGCGTAAAAGGCATTTACCCCGATCCGCATAATATATTCTTCAAAATCGGAGAGAATGGCCCGCATGTTCAGGAAGCCGTCAGGGGTGCGGTAGCCTTTGAACGAAATATCCGCCGCCGCGCCGGCTTCCCGGAAAAAGGTTTTTGTGAACCTTTTTCGATAGATGGGATTGGCAACCACGGCCTTGTCTTTTTTTTCCCGAATCAAGCCGTATTGTTCCAGCCATGATTGATCCAGGTCGTCCGGGTCGTAAGCAACACCATCAAAAACGATCTCAATAAAGGTTTCTCGATGCTGCCTCGCTTTTTCAAGAAGATTGTCAAAATGGCTGTTTCGTTCTCTTAGAAGACCCAGAATCGACTTTTCCACGTCCTTTTCAGTCACGGGTTCCACTGTCCCGGGTTTAATATCCACCGTCAGGATGGTTCCCAGGCGGTTCACCAGCCAGGGCTGTCCCGCAGTCTCTTTTTGTACGAATTTCACCGCCTCCCCTGTAAAAGGCTGGTTCGTCTCGGCCGTGTACTGGCCGTAAAGATCCTGGATGTTTTTCAGGCTGAAGGGGGGGAGCTTCACCTGGTCGGCAATGTTGAAGGGCGAGACCCCGCCCACGATGAGTTTGGTGATATTCCGGATCCCCACCAGACCGACGGAGTAAAGGGCCTTGTCCGGTCGCTCTTTGTATCCCTGATAGAGTTCTCGCAGGGTCGTCAGAAAGTTTTCCAGCTCGGGTCGGGGGATGCCGTCGAATTCATCGATGATTATCACGATCCGTTTGTTCTTTATGAGGCGGTTCAAAGAAGTGAATAACTCATAGAGTCCCAGGTGTGTCGAAAGGGTCGTCGAATCTAAAATCGCTTTGACTGCATTTTTCTCGATGCAGTGAACCGATTCCAGCCGCTCCATCAGCTGATGGAACAGCCCCTTCTGAATTTGGTTGTAGAATTCTTCCGGAGCCAGATTTTTCATATATTGAAAGCTGAGCAGAATTGGAATGTAAGTGGCATTTTCCGCCAGCGCCATGCAGAATCCCCTGAAAAACGTGGTTTTTCCGCTCTGCCGGGGAGCGAAAATGGAGAAATAGCGGCCCAGATCCACCATGGTCCGCATATCCTGGCCCCGGGTGTTGGTTACATTCTCCAGGTCCACATGATAGGAGACCGATGGATCCACCGTGCCGCTGTCTTCAAAGAATCGTTTCGGTTTGACGAATGTGGTCATAATAACCTCTTTTTTTCCCTAACGCGGCATAGCTGCAACCAAAATCCCTCGCGCAAAGATTTTCTTGTTTTTTGTGACAGGGTTTGATGGACATGGCACCAACTATATGGAGACTGACTCCGATTTCGCGACAAATTCCGCATCCGACGAAGTGTTCATTTCACTACTCCCCTTATTTCGTTTTCATTGCTTGGGAGGGTCTGCATATAGCGTGACAACACAACTGAAAACACCGTCCACTCACCCACCTTCGATTCCACTTCGATTTTCCCATCATATAACTGCACCAGCCGTTTCACAATCCCCAGACCCAAACCTGTCCCGGTGGTGGGTTTGGTAGAGAAAAAGGGTTCAAAGATCTCTGTAAGCTTGTCCTCGGGGATCCCCGGGCCATTGTCTTCCACTTGGATTTTCAGGCCGGCCGTTCCCGCTTCATCGACTGCACCGATCTTTATGTGGATTAATTTGCCTTCCCCGTCCCTCTCGTCGAGCGCATCTTTCGCGTTCAGGAGAAGGTTGCTGAAGATGGAATTCATGTGGGTTTCATCGGCCTTCACCATGGCCGTTTCCAGTCCTTCCACGGTATAGGTGATCCCGATCCTTTTAAAATCCTGACTGTAGCGGCTTTCGTAGTCTTTGAGCAATGAGGCGAGATCGACGGCTTCTTTCCCCTTTTTGAACTCTGACATTCGGGCATATTCCCGAATCTGGTTGGTAATGGAAAGCCCCCGATCCAGATCGCTGGATACCCCGGCGTGGACTTCGGCCAGGTGGTCCGCGATCTCGGCAATGGTTTTTAGCTGGGGGAGGAACAGGGCAGCAATTTTTTCCCGGGGGATCTGATACTCTTCGTGGAGAAGAGAGATGTTTTTCAAAAGGGTGGTGGCGGATTCTTTCAGCATGCCCGTGGAGGTTTTACCCTGATTTTTGTAGTTGAGGATGGTTTTGAATTCCAGTTGGGCGCCGGAGAGGGCGTTTCTCATCTCGTGGGCAAAACCGCCGGTGATGCGGTGTTCCAGGGTGCGTTTTTCAGTTTCGATGAGTTTGGCTTGGGTTTCACGGAGCTCTTTTGTACGTTCTTCAACTTTGATTTCTAAGTTTTCTGCATAATCTTCAAGTACATTTTTCGCCTTCTGCAATTCTTCAAAACGTTCAAAAAGTTTATTTTGGTTTTCTTCAAGGGCAAGCCTTTGTTCCTCGATCACATGTTTTTGGCCTAAAGTTTTCTCCCACACTCTTTTGAGGGGGCTTTTTCGATTGACCCAAGTGATTTCATATTGGCAACACGGATCACCTCTGCATTCACAAGCGGTTTCTCTGACAACGGCAGGCGGCATTTTCAATGCACAGGGCGCAGCAGCCAGCAAACCTCTCGTCCATTCGCAAACCTCCTTGATCGCTTTAACTTCTGTCATATGATATGTATTTATAATTGCACGGTTTCCTGATTTTTCAACAATCTCTATTTTTCTGTGTTTGTTGAAATTTTCGATATACCTGGGCATTCTATCATATACGAATGCTGAGCTTATGAATGAGCCTACGATTGTTAATATGGCGCCAACTGTTTTATTTTCTGCAGCCCAGATGCCCATGTCGAAAAATAAATCGGAATTTTCAGGAAATTTGGAAGTGATGTTTCTGCACAGTTTGTAAACCTGATCTGTCGGCATCCAGTTTTCTACATCGCACATGTACTGTTCATCAAAAGCAATCCCTTTGTAAAGCCCGTCCGTGCTCCAGCCTTTCGACTTTATGTACTTGATCCAGGTATTTGTACATAGACATTTCGTAAGGGGCTCGTACTTCCTGTCAGCCATTTTGGACCTCTCTCATAACACTGACAGCGCCGATATTGAACTCTGCAGCGCCTCATAATTGGGCAATATCCCGTTGGGTGCGCATGTTGGGGAAGGACGGATGCGTTATCTGGAAAAAATTCGGCGCACAAACTCAGCAACGGTTCTTGGTAAATTTTCGTCTGTTTCAGCCCTCTGCCAGAATAATCTTGAAAACCGTACCAGTCCCCACCTTCGATTCCAATTCAATTTTTCCATCATATAACTGCACCAGCCGTTTCACAATCCCCAGACCCAACCCTGTCCCGGTGGTGGGTTTGGTAGAGAAGAACGGTTCAAAGATTTCATCTATTTGTTCCGCTGGGATCCCTGGTCCATTGTCTTCCACTTTGATCATCAGCTGTTTTAAACCAGGTTTGTCTGTGTTTTCCACGCTTATGGTTATGGCCTTGTTTTCTGCATCCTGCTCTTCCAGTGCGTCTTTGGCATTGAGAACGAGGTTGCTGAAGATGGAATTCATATGGGTTTCATCGGCTTTCACCACTGCCGTTTCGAGTCCTTCCACGGTATAGGAGATCCCGATCCTTTTAAAATCCTGACTGTAGCGGCTTTCGTAGTCTTTGAGCAATGAGACGAGATCGACGGGTTCTTCCCCCTTCTTGAACTCTGACATTCGGGCATATTCCCGAATCTGGTTGGTGATGGAAAGCCCCCGGTCCAGATCGCTGGATACTCCTGCGTGGACTTCGGCCAGGTGATCCGCAATCTCGGCGATGGTCTTGAGCTGAGGAAGGAAAAGGGATGCTATTTTTTCCCTGGGGATCTGATATTCCTCGTGGAGCAGTGAGATGTTTTTCAAAAGTGTGGTGGCGGATTCTTTCAGCATGCCTGTGGAGGGTTTACCCTGGTTCTGGTAATTGAGAATGGTTTTGAATTCCAACTGGGCGCCGGAAAGGGCGTTTCTCATTTCATGGGCGAAACCGCCGGTGATGCGGTGCTCAAGGGTGCGTTTTTCGGTTTCGATGAGTTTGGCCTGGGTTTCTTTGAGTTCTTGCGTACGATTTTCAATGATGCCTTCCTGTCTCATCACCAGATCATTCATCAGCAGATTGTCCAGATCTCTTCCCCGAATATACTCAGGATCGACCACGCTGTGACAAAAAATGAGAAATCTTCTTAAAACATTCAGATGTTTCCATTGTAAGTCAAAAACGCAATCATCATCTCCGCGATTCACGCACTCTGTTTCCACTACTCTCAAATCATGTGCTCCGGTGAATTTTCCAACACCAGTATAGATGCCTGCATTCCAGTCACACACTTGGATTGACATGCGGGACCTAAATTCTTTCCTGTAGTTCAGTTTGACCTTCGAGTGCTCATTTTCATATGAAATACACCGAGGTTCTTTAGTCACATTCATCTTTCTGTTGACAAAACTGACGATGCGAAATGCATTTCTGGTAGATAGAAGTCTGAAAAACTGGAAATGCCGGGGTTGAGCGGACTCGAGCATGCGGTATCCTGCGATGATGCCTGCCTGAAATAGAGGCCGGTAACCGCCGATCACTTGGGCGGCATTTTCCAGAATCTGTATTGAAAACGCGTTGTTGTGCCAGTACTTAGGATTCCGCAAGTGTTCCTCTTTGACAGGATAGGCTAAATTTGGATTATTCGGGTCCTGAATAAGAAAATCAGGATTCTCAACCAATCCCTCCAAAACCTTTAGAACCGCAGCCCTGCCCGAAAGACCACTTTGCAGATTGGACGGATTTTCCAAGTAATCAAAGAGTTGAACCCAGTTCTTACAGCAGACTTCTTTTGCCATTGCTTTGACAGGACCCTCGGACATCTTTTCCCTATCCTCATCCATAAGTCTCCCTCACCCCAATTTTCCCAAAGCCGGAATCGCCCGTTGCAGTGCCTCATAATTGGGCAGTATTCCGTTGGGGGCCCACGTCAGCACATGGGCAAACGTGGTGCCTTCGTGAAATCCCATGAGGCCGGATGCCGGATCCCCAAAGGCGTGGGTGGTTCGCATGTTGGGCATGGAGCCGTAGGCGATGCCCCTTCTGACCATCTCCGTGTAGAATCTGAGGCCTTCAACATCATTGGGATCGAAGTGAACGTTGGATTCCAGGAAGCGGGGGATGTCCCCTCTTTTGAGGGACATCTGGGTTTCCCGCGCGGAGCGTTCCACCATGTTCAGATAGTCGGCTGGGTCAATGGGCATGATGGAGGTGACATTGGAATGGCATTCCCGGCCGATAAACGCAATCATCTCTTTGGTGTCTTTCAGATCAGGGTCCAACCGTATCAGCTTGGGCTTTGAGGGATCATCCCTGCCGTAGATGACTTCCCCCAGGGTTCCCGTTATCCGGCCGCTCCGATCCCGGATGTTGAGCCGGTCCAGATAGGGGGCTTCAACCGCATCCAGATACGCCGCGTGAGGTCTCAAAATCATTCCGGCCGTAAGGAGCCGCTCGGTTTCCTCTATATGCCGCAGGATGTATTCCTTTTCAAGGGAGGGATCGACACCGGTGAGATACGTCTTCTTGCAGGAAAAGATGTAGCAGTTGCCTCCGTGGGCATTGTCCCGGGCGGCCTTTTGGATATCCGCGGTTTTCCAGACATAGTCAAAACCCTCATGGGCTACAAAGAGCCCCACCCCCGTGGGGGCCTGAAGCTCCTTTAACAAAGGGGGAAGCCGCTCCTCCTGGCCTGAATCGTACATGTACTGAATCAGGTCCCCGTAGGCGATCTCGATCCCTTTTTCCAGCTTTCCCATGAACACAAAGTAATTGGTCAGCTTGTGGAGAAACTTGGTGGCCAGGTACCGGTCTTCCTTGGTGATGCTGAAAAACTGCTGGGTGGGGATCCCTTCCTTCATCATCATCTCCTGAAAGAAATGGGTCATGCCCGGACAATAGAGGTCTCCCCGCCGAATGAGGATATTGCCGGTCCAGGCAGCGGGTTGCGTGAGCGCTTCCGGGGTATGGGGCATGGTCACCCGGGTGACACCCCCGACGATGCCTCTGGGCATGATGGTGGGAAAGGGCGAATCCAGTTTGACACCGTGGGGCTGAAAGATCAGGTGGGCAATTTTCTCGGTGTTTGTCATGAACAGGGCGGTTTCCCGGATGCCCTCGTAAAGGAGCCTGAGGGGAAATCCGCCGGATTCCGCCAGAAACTTGAGGCGCAGGTATTCTTCCCGGCCCGGTGTGTCTTTGGGAGTTTTAAGGGCATCTTCGCCATGGGTGTTGTGGAACGCCTCGGCCTTGTGCACATAGGTCGTCACCCGCTCACCGGTCTTCACCGTCCGTTCGATCCTGTCCAAAATCGGGGCGTTGGACCAGTCCCGCAGCCGGTCTTTGGCCCAGGCGTAGGCGCACTGAAGGGCGTAATAGGGCGTGATATTGCAGTACCCGATGGGTTTTCGGTCTTCGTCGGTCCGGTTGCTGAAAAAGGGGTACACCGGAATCCAACGGCCTTCGCCGAATGCCACATTCTCTCCGATGATGGACGGTACATGGAACTGGCCGTCTTCCAGGGGCGGACGCTGATCGGTGCTTTCCACGGCCCCCCCCGCCATCAAGGTGCTGGCACGGTTGAAGTTCCGGAGAGCCTCCTCTATTTTGGTCAGCAAAACGCTTGTTCCCTGGGGAGACTTGTCCACCATCACATAGGGTCCGATTTCATTGAGCAGGTAGGCTTCTCAGTAACGCCCGATCTGGGCGGATCGAATGATCTTTTCCACCGGCCGGACCTTTTCTATGCGCCGGGCCAGCTCCAGACCATCCATGCCGGGCATGCGCATGTCGATGACCGCCAGACCGATCTCATCATGCTTTTCCAGTATGTTCAGCGCTTCCAACCCGTTGTCCGCTTTGTACACGGTATATTGATCTTCAATCTGAAGTTCCAAGGAGTCGAGGGCATGCTGTTCATCATCCACAATGAGCACGCTGTTTTTTTCAGGTATTTTCGATGTCGGGGCCGCCTCATCCGTTTCTTTTGACGCGCCCTCGACCACAATCCCTTTTACTTTTCGGGCGAATTTTTCAAATAAGTTCCCCTTGGCGCTACTCATTGCATCTTCTCCCTGCCTTCACATTCCGCCTTCGGCAAGTACAGGGCAAAGGTGGTTCCTTTGCCCTGCTCCGATCTTTCCACTTCTATTCTTCCGCGATAAAGCTCCACATAGTCCCGTACAATCCCCATGCCGGTACCCCATCCGATTTCCTCTCCCTGGGGACCCACGTTGGTGGTGTAAAACGGATCGAATATCCTGCCGCCCCGCTCTTCTTCCGTCATGCCGGTGCCCGTATCGGTCAGGGTGATTTTGAACTGAGACCCGGCCGGCGTAACACGAATCTCAAAAGACTTTTGGTTTTCAGGGTTTTTTTCGGCGGCCCGGACAATGTGCCTCAGGCCGTTGTCAACGATATTGCTCAGAATATCGTAGAAATGCTGCCGATCCCCATTGAGGCATACCCCCTCGTCTCCGGTTGTAACAAAACCGATGCCGTGGCGCTGAATCATTTCGCCATAGTCTTTTTGAATGGCGGCGATCACTTCATGGAGACGGACCGGGGAATTGCCTGACACATAGCCCGCATTGGGATCCCTTCGTTTGGCCTCGTCCCGAATAATCTCCACCCGCTTGAATGTGTTTTCGAGGGCCCTTTCAAGGCCGTCCATGGCTTTTGTGGCGCGGACCGGGTCGTTTTGTTCAAAAAAGAGATCCGCTTCGTTGATGAGGGGGAGAAACTCCCTTTCAAGGACTTCTTCGGTCAGGGGTTTGTCGGCGTATACCATCAGAAGTTGAACGAGACCGTTTAAAATTTCCAGCAGCCGGGGCATGAACTCCGTATAGCGTTTGATGACCGTGCCATAGTCTGAAATGGGGTTCACCTTGTTTTTGATTTCATGGGCGCAGGTTCGCAGGAATTTGTCCTGTCGTTTTCGCGTCTGAAGCTCCACAATCTGCTCCTGGGCTTCCTTCAATTCCGAGAGCAGGCTTTCGGCCCGCTCTTTTTGCCGGTGTGCCTCGTCCCGCTGCTCCTGCAACTGGGCCGTACGCTCCACCACTTTCTTTTCAAGGTCTTTTCGGTAGCCCTCGTTTTCCAGAATCAACTGGTGCTTGTGGACGGCATTTTCAAGGAGGTTTTCCAGAAAGGTGATGTCCTTTCCCTTCTGCAAATACCCTTCGGGCTTGAATTTGTTGATGACATCCTGCAGATCATGCTCCGACTGGAAGGCCGTGTAAAAGATGATGAGGGCTTCCGGACACTTTTCCTTCAGTTTTGGATAGGTGGCAAACCCATTCATGTCCCGCATCTTGACATCCAGAATCACGCAGTGGATTTCCTCCGACAGCAGTTCCACCCCTTTCATGCCGCTTTCGGCGGTCAGCACGTTGTATTTTGCGGAAAGAGCGCGGCTAAGGGCCCGGCGGATGGATTCATCATCGTCAATGATGAGGATGGGATACCGATCCGCTTCCGGTGGGGATGGATCGTCTTCGCCTTGAAACTGTTTTAAAAGATCATTGAATTCATCGGTCATTTCTCTGGCTCTCCTCATGAGGACTACCCATCGTCAGGCTGTCACTATATAAAGGGAATTGAAGCACAAATATGCTTTCACTGGGTGGAATTGTCAACACTTTTTCATTGCTATACGCTTTAAGGAAAATTTTTGAGTTAGATTCATCATTTTCGAAACATAACTCACTGGAAAATGTATGAAGGTGATTAAGACTGCACTTGAAAGGAGACCCAAATGCAAAAAAAACACAAATCAGCCTTAAAAACCAGACCCGGAGTAAATGCTTTGAACTCCTTGATCGAGCGCCAAAATATAGGGGTCTGCCTATGATCAAACGAATACTGGCCGCACTGGCAGTGTCCGAGGGGGCTTTATTCATTTCAAAGACTTGAAGAATGAAATTCTCTCAAGAAATACTGAAGTTCTCGAATGAAATTGGAAAATGGAGCGGAAATAACGACATAAGGTTTGGCAGGAAGGAAAAGCGATGTTGTGGCACAGTCAAACTGACATATCTTGACAAAAACAAAGAATATCAGGGGGTCAAAAACCTGGTAATATATTCGACTCGTGGAGATTGGTTGATCGTGAATTAATTGTCCGAAAGTGGTCTTCAAATATGTTGGGTTTCCAATAAAAAACCCAAAGTATTGGCATCATCAAAAAGTTCAGATACGCCTTACGTATTTGTAAGTGCCCTCAGATTCCTGAATCTTAATCTGAGAATCCTACCACCACAACATATAGGGGTCAATCCATTTACCGCCTATCCGGCTGCATGAAAGGGGTACGTGCATTAAGTCAGCATCGCACATCGGACAAAATAAGTGAAGAGTGCCAGCCCAAAACATGAAAGTTCACTAAGCCATGTTTACATACGCCTTTACGAATAAATCAACGGTCAGAAAATGTCAACCATTGCACCATAAGGATTTGATGCTCGGATTCAGGATAAATATGTAATTTTCCTATCCGCAAAGAAATCCTTGAGTTTTTTGTGCCCCGTCATGCCCAGGAGAACGAACCGGTCGCCGGGCAAAAAACTTCGAACAATCAATGGGTACTTGATGCGGTCTGCGTTCAGGTAGGCGACCCATGGAGATGTGTTGCCGCTGGGGGGGGCCGCTTTTCTCCTCAAAAGTCTCATGATGACGGTTTCAGCCTGATCGTCAAGGGTACACCCCAGTGCGATTTCCTGGGCGGCGTACGCCTTTTTGGCATGCTCGAAGAATGCTCGAAGAATTCATGCCGCAACAGATAACCCCCTGTTTTTAGTGAGGAGTGAGAGCAGAGAATATGAGCTTGTGGGTCGATGTTAACCGCCTTTAAACCATGCCCTATTCTCAAGATACTATGCGCCTTTTTAAACTCTTTGACGGATTTTGATATCTTTTCTTCTTGGCCCTGAATCTGCCATAAATCATATTGTGCCTGTTGGATTAACCAGCTTTCAGATAATTAATTGGATCTGTCCTGATAGAAGCTGTTTGTATTAGGCTTTTCAAACGGGCACGCTTGATTTTTTTCTTTGGTCTCACTTCTCCTTCTCTTCCGACAAATGGGAGAAAATTTCACTCTTATGCCGTGAGAGAGAAAACTGTTTATCAACATATAGCCCTTCCCGCCAATAAGCGTTATCTATTTTCTGAAATGGGGAGAAAATCAGTGGATAAAGCCCGCAAAATTGAACTGCTCCGATGGTTTTGTCAAAACCTGAGGAGGGCCAGAAAGGCTAAAGGCCACAGCCAGGAAAAACTATGTGAAATTGCCGGGATAGATCTCTCTCACTATGGAGCCGTTGAAAGAGGGGAAAGGGCTATTACAATACAGAAGCTGTTTCAAATTACGACTGCCTTGAATATTCCTATGCGTTATCTCTTTTCCGGTGAACCTGGACATCCGGCAAATGAAAATGAAGACAGCTTAGAAAGATTAATTGAATTTCTGCGGAGTAGAAATGTGGAGGATCTTGATCTATTTAATGAGATTCTGCCACGATTGATAGAATGGAAGTCAGACCAATAAGACAGACAACTGATGGAATGGGATCGGGCCAAGCTAACTGATTGGTATTCATTGATATACAATAGAAATAAGCCTTGAAATCGAGGCTATATGGACGTTTTTGGGGTTCTATCCAATAGAAATCACCAGGTTGTCTTGGCCGGACCCACGGACCTTGCTACTCCCGGCCGATGCCCGCAAGATCCTCTGTGCTTAGCCGGTAGCGAATGACATTGCCCTCATGCAGACCGCGAAACTCGTTTCCTATATAATTGATTACCTCCTCTCGGTCCGCTTCGGGGATATCAGCCTCAGCGGCCATGGCCATGATGAGCCCTGGCCGGAATGCCTTCCAGTCGAGCACGCTGCGGCGCACGGCCTCTCGAACGAAATCGCGATAGACCAGAGCGGCCTTCTCCGGGATTTCGACCTCCGCACTCAACGTCCTGTAGTTCTCAGCCGAAGTCATGTAGGCGTCGATATACACCTCGCGCAGCAGGGAAACATTGTTCAGCTCATAGATTCCGATAAGGCCGTCAATATAGGCGCTGTCGTCCATGGTGAGATACGACATAGGTGCGAGATCGGCCTTCAGCAAAGGAATGTTGGAGGCGATGCGCGAGGTTCTTTTGTTGATATCGTCGAAAGCCTGCAAATAAGGGATATGAACGAGAAGAAAGAACGACTGTTCAAACGGATCATTAATGGCCGTTGCCTTTTCGATGAGTATACCGAATTCTTCCTCGATCGCGAACTGATCGCCAGGGGGCTTGAAGCTTGAATGGGTAATGCCGACGGGCATGCGCCGCAGCCGCCCAGCCATAGCGGGATCGACCAGAAGGCCGTCTGCGAGCAAAGCGTGGATGTTGAACAGGTTCGGCAGGCTGATCGTGATGGCAGCAATATGCTACACGACGTACTGAATCGCTTCCTTGTGGTTAAGGATCATCACCGCTTCCTTGCGATCCTTTCCGGAGGCCTCCTGTCCGAATCTGATCAGGCGCTCGGTTTCGAGAAGGTTGTACGTGTTCCCTTCCATGCGTGATGACGCCCAGGAGAGATCGACCAGGAGCCGTTCAAGAATGCGGCGCGCGTAAGTTCCCGCCGGTAGCGGCGAGGCGGTAGGCGTGCCAGCTTCACGCAAGCGCTGCCGATCAGCCTCGGCGAGGTAGAATGTCTTGTTCGGAATATAGCGGTCCAAGAATTCCTTTTTGTAGCTCGCCGGTCTGCGGCGGTTATAAGGCTGCTGCAAATGGGCGTGGACCACGGCAACGCCCGCGAGGCTGTAGCCCGTGGCCGGGCCTTTCCCTGAAACCTCCAGTTTGCCTTCATCCACAAGCCGCTTCAGAGCGCGCCAAACGGTCGTTTGGCGCGCCTCCGGGACGGCCTGGCGGCGGATCTCCTCCCGGCGAGTGCCGGGATGAGCCGCAATATAGTCAAGAATAACCTGTTTAGAGAGCATCATTGAAATGATAGTCCCGCCGTCGGCGGGATTGCAACGAAAGCTGCCCGGTATGAAACGTCTAACTGTTTGATATAACGTTTCTATTAGGTTTTTCGTCCATATCGTTTCACTAAAAACGAAACGATAGGTGTGCAGAGCTGCGGTACGTTATGCAAATTTGTGCTTCTTTTTCATTTCCTCCTCTCTGCCCACCCAACGATTTCAGCCAAGGATGGTGGTGAGCAGAATGCAAAAAAACCGGACCTTGGGGGTGGTTCGACATTCTCTGGTTATAGGAAGAAAGGCATGAAGAGATGACAAAAAAGCCGCTCCTCATTAGAGCGGCTTTTTAAGTTAAGAAAAAGGGTTTGAAATGGGAATGTTTATTTCTTCTTCTTTTCGTGGCACTTGTTACATTTTTTAAATGGGCCGCTCTTCTTCCCTTCCTTTGCCAATGTCTTGTGACAGGTCTTGCAGTTCTTATGATAGGCATTCTG
>Ga0222626_1000715_pt1 | contig 17395 bp, 34 predicted proteins | sample AntAcemetageno91_FD_179862 | JGI IMG/M metagenome (GOLD analysis project Ga0222626, IMG submission 179862) | Saline water microbial communities from Ace Lake, Antarctica - #91 | ecosystem: Environmental > Aquatic > Non-marine Saline and Alkaline > Saline | place: Antarctica: Ace Lake | collected...
ATTTTATTAAAGGGAGCGTAAAACCCCGACATCTTTAGTGTCGGGGATGTAAGCGACCATTAAAATATATTTAAAGAAAAGCAGGAGAAACTCCTACTTTTAAGGTAAGTAATTATAACAACACATGAAGTCAATTAAAATCAAACTAAATCAGTCTAATTCCGTTAAGGAACAAAAACTCAAAGCTATCTTTGAGATTCTTGCCTTGGTTTCCAAGGAATATCTTCCTTTAAGACAAAAAGAACTAGAAACTAAGGTATATAAGCCGTTCAAAAACCACTATAACTACTTCAGAAATAAATATCCTAATATTAACTCTGGCATCATCCAAAGCCACTTGAGACAACAAGACTCTATGATTAGGTCTTTCATTGCTTGGTGTAAAAAGAAACATAAATTGGTTAAGTTCCCTGAAGAACCTAAAATCTCTATACCACTTAGAAATGACATGTACCACTTTGAATATAATAAAACCACTAAAACATTTAATGCTTGGCTCAAATTCTTAAAAGATTATTATCCCTTAAACCTATGTGAATACCATAAAGCAGCTTTAAGCAACTTTAATGGCATTAGCGACTCAAGCATTATTAAAGATAACAAAGGCAACTTATGCCTAAGACTGTGTTTTAAGACCAAGAAAGCCGTCATAGACCATACCAAAACACTTGGTATTGACTTGGGCATTGTAAAGCCAATAGTATGTTCCGATGGACATATGATTGGTTCTGGTGGTTATATTAAGCATAAGAAGTTGGAGTTTGGTAAGAAGAGAGCCAGGCACCAGAAAACCAAAGACATTATAACTCAAAAACAATTTAGGTGGACAGACGATGTAAACCATAAACTTTCCCGTGAATTAGTTGGCTATTGCTTTTCTCAAGGTATAAGCGTCTTAGGTCTTGAGAAATTAGAAGGCAGTCACCTGAGCAACAGGAAATTCAGGAAGTATACTTGGGCTTTTAAAGACCTCATAAACAAGGTTGTATATAAAGCTGAGGATGCTGGTCTGAAAGTCGTTAGTGTTGACCCAAGATATACAAGTCAAACCTGTAACTCTTGCGGTCAGAAGGATAAAACCAATAGGCAAACGCAATCTGATTTCATGTGTTGTTACTGCAATCATAAAGCCAATGCCGACATTAACGCAGCCAAAAACATCTATAATCTTACGGTTAAGGATGGTCTGAATATGAATCCAGACATAGGTAAGGCTTTAATCCTAGAAACCCAACCATCTTTAGTGGTTGGGTAGTTCATTCTTGACTTTCTTCCCAAATATTGTATTATATAGCTTTCAGTAAAAATAGAACATTATTTAACTATGGAGGTTTTTATGATTTCGGCTTTGTAATGAAGCCACGACATTTAGAAGGTCGTCTTGAGGTTGCAGTTAGTATAAAATCTGTTTGCATAGGTAATATAATCGGTCTGCAAGTGATAGGTTAACAGAATCTAACTGTAACTTGGTCGGAGAATGGCGGAAGCAACAGCCGTAGTCAAACGGTAGGGCAAGAACCAAGAGCTTTGTGTTGCCAAGGAGCTGGTTGGGGAACCCAGTCAAGACGGGCAGGGGAAATAAAATGGATAATGAAGATTACAAGTTTATGTGTGGTATAATAGACAAAATGAGTTTGCCAGAACTATTGTCGCAAAAGAAAGATCTCAAAGAAGCACAAAACGACCCATTTCCTGATGATGACCAAGCTGGTGATATTGCCGTGAACCTTTGGGCAGACAGAGTAGATAAGAGAATTGAAAAAATAATCAGACGCAGGGAGAATAACAATGGACAAAGCAAGTTTTAAATTAACCATCTTTGTAAAGTATGCCCTTAACGGAACCAATAAAGCAGAAATAGAAGATCAGTTGCGCTTCGCAGCAGGCTTTCTTGCTGGCGAAGGTTTTCTTTCTGGTAATAGCAAAGCTACTGTTTCCACATGGAGCGAGGAAGTAAAAGAAGTATGAAACCCAAAAAGAAAGACCGTGACCAAAGAATACAAGAAGCAGTAAATGCATTAAACAAAGCATTAGCTGTTGAACATCCCGAAGTAATGATTAGCTTTCCTTGCGGCAACAAAGACGACCCACTAACACAGGCTATGGTAAAATCATTAAAAACATTCTTATCTGATTATAAGAAATATTTTGAATATTATTTTGGAAAAACTCCGAGAGTTAAATTAACAATGTAATGTGAGAAAATGAAAATTACAATGGTATCGCAGGCATCTGGCAAAGAACACACGATGGAAATAAACATCACACCTCAACAATATGATGAATACCGCTTTAATCCAAATCGTCCACACATCCAACAAATGTTTCCACGCCTTAACCCTGATGAGAGAGAGTTCCTTATGACAGGAACAACTCCCCAAGAATGGGATAAGTTATTTGGAGATGAAAAATGAAAACCTTTCAACGACCCCAAGGACACAAATGTGAGGTTAGTTCAACTGTGTATGAGTGTCTATCCTTTGGGACTGGTGAACTTGACTTCAACGGTTTTTGGGAACATGGTTGCTACGAGTGCGCCAGAGAACATGAGCGGCAATTCCCTGGCGATATATGCTGGCCTCATTCGCACAAAACATTACGCCAATGGAGGAGACAAAGAATTATTCGGACGATAAAGAAAATTTTGTTTGGTGGTAAAGACATTCGATGGATTTTGTGCTTTCGGCCTATTAAATTTATGTTCATCAAAAATTGGTATGGTAAGCGGTGGAAAGAACCTGGACCTTCTTGTGATGGCGGATGGTATTATCTATTTGACCGTGGTAGTTTAACAATCGGAGTGTGGTCAAAATATAAACTATGATATTTATTTTGGTTGATTTGTTGTATAATGTAACAAGTCGTGTGGATAAGACTCTAAATAATTCACTGGTCCGCGAGGTGGAGTCGTGTGGAATAGACTTTAAACATTCCATGGTGGAGTGGGTGTGGATTATTAAACCTCATACTCGCCCTAAGATAAGACCCATATGACCCGAAAGAGTTGTATGGGTCTTTTTTTGCAGGTAATTCTAAATTAAATAAGAATATAAATGTAAGTGAAAGAGAGTATAATAGTAAATATGCCTTTAAATGACGCTAGAATCAATCAGGACAGGTCTAAAATATGTAGAGAACCCTTCTTGCCTATCCTTTCTATTTAAGCCATTATGCACACTTCTTATCCAACCATCAGCGACGACCACCCCAGTCTTCCTGCCTGGCTGCCGTCAAGGTATATTTAATAAAGATCCACTGGTAATGAAAAAACCCTTATATTCTATATATTTTGAAAACCAGTGGAATTTTCTATCCACCCAGCTCAGCAGAACGTCTAGATTAGGACCCTGGCCTCAAGGCTCGCTGAACTTTCCTCTTGACATTTTCAGGAAATATGATAGTCTTGTTTTATGAAAAGGATAAATCTATGAGATTCAATTACAAAAATATGCATGTTAATTTCAAAATGTGGGAACTAATTGTTGCTATCGTATTGATTACTGCTGGTGTTATGATGAAAATACTTCAATAAGGACAATAATATGGATAAAGAGCTTCAACAGGAACTAAAAGAAATGGACGAAGAAAATAAGCCCCCGAAGTCCGACCCAAGAGTAATGCAGTGCGAACTTTGCAAATCAACCGACATAGAGACCCAAATGGATGTCGGGTGGGATATTGACCCTGAAGGAGAGGAAAGACAACATCTTGACAAGTGTAAGAAATGTGGGGCGACAAGACTTTGGGCCGACAGGATTGCATATATGGCTACTCGCTGTGTTTCCTTTAGGTGGGTGGGGAAATGGATAAAGAACGAGGATTTTGTTGGAGACAATTTTGGGGCAGAAGGTTGGTAGCATGAAGGGCAAATTTAAAAAAATAGAAATATGGGTTAAGGCACACCCAAAAATAGCCTTACTTGTATGGGTAATGATTTGTTGCTATGTCTTTGGATTAGTATAATTATGAACCGTAAATTAACAAAATTAGAAATTTGGATGGAAAATAATCCTTTGCTATTTGTAATGCAGGTGTTCTTTTTAATCATACTTTTGTTTGTTTTGGGGTTGGCATTTTATCTCATTATCGAAAAAGGTTTTCAAGCAGATGACGAAATGGAAGAAATAAGAATGACTCAATTTATGGAAGAAATAAAATGAGTGCTGATAAAGGGTTATGAGAACAAATAACGGAAATATATACAAAACAAAAGAACGGAGGTTTTGTATGGATATTTCCCTTTTGCCAAAGCAACCAGGTGTTTATAAAATAATCAATAAAATAAATGGATTTGTATATTTTGGAAGTGCTAGTAATCCGGGGGTGTTTAAAAGATTACAGGTTCATCTAAGAGACTTAAAAAACAACAAACATCATTCTTGGATATTGCAAAAAGATTGGAACGAGTTTGGGGAAAATGCTTTTAGGGTTACAATAGTAAAGATATGCAGCCCAGAAGAAGCGCACAAAACCGAGCAAGAAATGATAGATGCTGTGGGAGTTGGCATTAGCAATAAGAGCTATAATATTTTAGATCGAGTAGATAGAAGTTCTTTGCCACCTGAAACAAAAGAAAAAATCAAACACGCTCATAGAAATAATAATTTAATTATATGCACAAACAAGTCTGGTTTTAAAGGAGTATGTTTTTATAAAAGAAAAAAAATGTGGAAAGCCAGTATTGTCAGATACAACAAGGCTTACCATATTGGCTACTATGATACTCCCGAAAAAGCCAGCAAAGAATACCAAAAGGTTAATAATTTAAGCGATGAAGATTTTTACAAGTGGTGGAAAAACATCTACGAAACCGAAAGAAAAAATGGAAGATATATGTGGGGCGAAAAAGGACCGACGGCTAAATTGTCAGACAAACAAGCAAAAGAAATCATTGCGATACATAAAAGCGGACAATACAACCAACGACAAATAAGTAAAATGTTTAATGTTGACCAAAGTGCCATATCAAACATAGTCAGAGGCAAACGACATTTAATGGAAAGAGTTAATTATGTCAGCGGATAATACGGTGGCAATCTTGAAAACCCCCGATGGCAAAAAGGGCTTTGAGTATCGTGTCGTTCACGCCCAAGCCATAGAAAATATCTATTGGGAACATCCTGATGGCAACTCCGAAGAAGTAGTTAGGTATTTTGGAAAATGTCAGGTGCTAAAAGATAAACATGCGGCTTTTGAGTTCGCACATGAGATGGAAGAGCAAGTTTTATCTGATGATTTTTGCCCCATTTTAGAATACGGAGTAAATCAAATTTCATTACCACACCCATTTAGCTTTTATATTAAAGAAGCAAAAAAATTAAAATGCCCAATTCCAATCCATTTTATTGAGCCAAAAAACAAAAAGGAGAAAAGTTCCGTATGAGTAAGCAAATGATAAAGATTAGGAAAAAGTGGTTGATTGATCCAGAAACCCAAGTACATCAGTCTAAGAAAATGAAGCAGAGACTTGAACAAGAAGATGATTGCGATCTGCGCAACTATGTTGGAAAAAAGGATGATGTTGAACTTGAATTGGAACTTGATGAACTTGAAGAAGCACTAAAACCTTATAAATATAAATAATCAAATGAATGTTATAAAAACTTGGAAAGGTAAGAACGCTCTTAAAAACTGCGAAAAGGAATATAAAGAAACCATCGTAGTTGATGCCAAGAAAGACATTGACCACATAGATCTAGTGGAACTCAATGATGACGTGCTTAATGCCTTCATAGTATATTACGCCGACGACAAAGCTGCCTAAGTTATTACCACCCTGTTATTCCTTCCAATTCGCTGCTTGCTCATCATTAGTAAACTTTTCTTCAACACCCATTAGCAGAACTCGTGAGAACCCGTGTGATGGATCAGAGTCCCTGGTAAAAATTGTCATCAAACGAAAATGTTTACTAATCTTTCAGAAGGATTGTTTGCCTATATTTGTGAAGAAAATGTATGGAAGAAAATCGCATAATACCAATAAAACAAGCAGAAGATTGGTTTCTTTCCCAGCTATGGCAGTCAAACAGGTCTTCCAATGAAACAATGCGTATCCTCAAAACATTGAAACGCTATGTTCGGTGTTACAACAGGGATATTTTTTATTCCATAGAAATTATCAACGAGAAGACTATTCGTTTTAAACCTTTGAACGATTTGGCCGATGACTGCCTGCTTATAGTATCCATTTTCGCCAAACACATTCTGGAACTCAACCGTCGTCGTGCTGCACCTTCAGTTAATTGGTACAGAAATGTTGGTGCGGAAAGTTTCAAACGGTTAGGATATTATGACATAGCCGAGGATTATGACTACTGGGTTGACTTTATTTCGGAACATATATTCGCTTAAACCAGTGAGCATTTACTGAAGAGGAAGGAATATCCTGAACATCAGATTATTGACTGGTTCAAAATGTTTACTCGTGTTGCAAGATTAGTAAACTATTTTGCTAGCCCGCCAAATTCCTACCGGTGAACGAACAACCAAGGCGTGCGATTTTCTTATTGACATTTTTATTGTTTATGGTAATATATTGTTTTATGAAAAAAATAAAGATATTTAATGGTAGGCTTTATGGCAACGGAAAGATGCGCCACGGATATGTCGGAGCATACTCGCAGAAGCACGTTGTTGAACTTTGCCATCAGGCTGGCTATTCCAATGTGACTATTGGCGAGATAAAGGTATATTGGAATAAGGGATGTTGGGGAAATCCGATGGCTGGTATTGAACCGCAGGTAGGAGTTTGGGTGCAAGAAGATAGGTTCCAATCACCAGTTAAAAGACTTATTTAATCCTTGACATTTCATTATCATCTGTTACTATTCTTTTATAACAGGAGACAAAAAAAATAGACCAAGGTGGGAACCAAATGAAAATATTGACAACCATCAGTAATAAAATAAAATGTCTTTTTGGGCAACACGATTGGACAACTACAAAGTGTAAAGGAATACCTGTAAATGGTAATGGTTGCTGGTGTGATTGGTTGCGGGATGATAACTTTGAATGGAAGTGCCAACGAAAGGGCTGTAAAGCAACAAAATGAAAATTGCAATAATTGGTGACAATCACATTTTCTACGGCGACCAACATCAAGCCGTAATGGAAATGATGGAGCTTATTAAATTAAGCAAACCTGATATAGTTCTAAATCTAGGTGACATCGGGGAGATATTGATAGCAGATGATATGAGTTTGGTACAAGAACTATTTAGTATTAAACCTACGGTGTTTGTTCTTGGCAATCACGACCTTTACACTCGAGATGGAAGGTATACCCCGCCAGAAGCATTTAATGAATGTATAAAAAAAATAAAGTATGGAATTCCCCTACAAAAAAGTTGGACGGATTCTACAACTACCTTTGAAAAGGATGGATATTTATTTCTTGGAAGCATTTTGTTTCCTGACCACGCAAGTCCAAAACTACCTATGTCTCCTGAATATTATGACCATCGTTATCCTACTGTTGATGGAACTTATATTGATTTACGAGAAGGGTGGTTAAAATACACTACGCCACTTATGGAAGCCTTTGAGAAGAAACTCAAGTTGGTTGATAAAAGCAAGTGTTCTAATGTTGTAATAATCACACACTATTGTTGCTTTGAAAGTCAGTATAGATTTAACCCAAATGAAGAAATTAGTAATTATTTCTTTTGTTATACAGCAGGGCAGTTAGTTAAACAAGTTGCCGAACGAAATCCCGACAAGAACTTCTACTGTATTGGAGCCCACGGACACGAATATAACCGAGGCGAATGTATTAAGGAAACGGACAATCTTACAGTTATGGGGTTTGTTAATAATTATAATCAACAAAAGTTTATTATTTTAGAGTTTCCATTTGCTACTGACTAACCTTATCACTCTTTGCCTGATTATCTGGTTGCCAAAGTGGTTGAAGATTTTGCCACCTAAAGCACATATATTGTTCAACCGCATCTAACATATTAAAAAAAGAACAAGGTATAATATGGTCTATTTGCCAATTGTTTTTACCCAATCCATAATTATCCCAAGTCATTCCTGACAGAAATTGTTTTTCTATATGAAACCTAAGTTGTGATATTGAACACATTACAAGATTAGATGTGCGAGATGATTTAAAATTGTTTTTTAACGCTTGATTAATCCTAGCTCTGCAATTAATAAGTATCTTATAGTTTACATCTGTTTTTCTACGATTTTTTTCATATTGATTTGACTTTTCACGATTTGCTAATTTATATTTTTTGACATTTTCTGGATTTTTTAATCTATAATTTTTACTACTTTTTTTAGCATACCCTGGATTTTTTAAATAAAACTGTTTACCCTTTTGCTTAAAGTATTCTTTATTTTTTAAATAATATTGTTTTGTGTTTTGATGACATTTTTCTATATTTTCAGAATGGTATTGTTGACTTTTTTGTTTTAATATTTCAGTATTTTTTAAGTAATATTTCTTACTATGATTTCTATAACATTTTTTACACCAGCGAGAAAGTCCATTTTTGCGAGACATATCTTTGTAGAATTCTTTTACATTTTTTTCTCCGCATTTATTACACACATTTCCCATTATATTCATAACTAATTATACGACAAATTATGCCAAAAACCTATGTATTTATTGAATAATCTCACTTTCTTCTTGACTTTCACATAGTTTTTTGATATAGTTCTTATCAGAAAGAGAAAATACTATGTATAAAAAAATTGGAATTATCAAAAGACTTGAACAAAAAATATTGGTAGAAAAATTATGAAATATGCAATCGTAAAAGTTAACAGTTGTGAAATGTCTATCATGTTTCCCGATCCAATACTACATAGGACGTTCGAGTATTTAAACCCCATTTCAGCAGGTAAATGTAAGTTATTTGTTAAAGAGGGAAAGATTGAATGTCAAGTTTGGGGCGAAAGTATTTCCTTGAAGCTAAAGAGTCGTCCAGAAGATAAAGACATAATTTTACACGGTCTTGAATTCGAAGGATAATCATGTCAAGAAAAAGATATTAATTTTATTTATAAATAATAATTTTCTTCTTGACTTTCCCTACAAATCTGCTACATTGGTATTAAGAAAAGGGGAACTATGAATACTAATCAAAAAAATGAAGTTGTTTTAAGTTTAATTACTAAGCAAAACAATTATCAAACCAATTTGGATGTTTTTTCTCAAATAATTGGTCAAGAAGAAGCTAAAAACAAATTAGCTTTTTTTGTCAAATCTCATTCTGAAAAAACTCCATTCCCAACTCTGTTATTTACTGGATCTCAAGGACTTGGTAAAAGTTATACTGCCCTTCAAGTAAGTAAGGCTCTTAATAGAGAATTTATAGAAATAAATTGTAGCAATTACGAAACAACTAAAGACTTTGTAGAAAAAATATTGATTGAAAAGATTGCAGGAGAAACTCCGAAAACAATTTTATTTGATGAAGCTCAACAACTTTCTCCTGATATTACTACTATTTTATTGTCCTTGCTAAATCCTAATGACAAATATTATAATTATCTTAATTATAATGGACTTAAAATTAAATTTGATTTACACCAAATTAATGTCATTTTGGCTACCACAGATGCTCATAAAATTTTTAAACCCCTCTTAAACAGATGCAATGAAATTTATTTTAACAAATATACTAATAAAGAATTATATGATATGTTAAATTTTTATCTTAAAACAATTAAATTCACTTGCAATTTTGAAGATATAACTTATGCCTGTAGGGGAAGGGCAAGAAATACTTTTATTCTTTCTCAAAATATTAAAAGATATTGCACAATGAAAAATATTGATTATTTAGATGATAAGGGATGGGATGAAATTAAAAAGGTTTTTGGGATTTATTCTTATGGATTAAATTCTCAAGAAATAGACTTTTTAAATATCTTAAATGAAAATCATTCATTGTCTTCCAAAAGTATAGCCTTAAAAATGGGAATCAATCTATCTAATGTTGAATCAGAAATAGAACCCAGACCTATGGAAATTGGACTGATTGAAAATACATTAAAAGGAAGACAATTAACTGCTAAGGGTAAGAAATATATTAAAGATATGAAATTAAACTACCAAGTAGCATCATAGAAAGTAAAATAAAATTAATGACAAAAGAAAAGAAAAATTGCGATGTTGAAATGCGGTGGGTATGCCCTGAATGTGGATTGCAAAATTTCGTAACACTTAGGGAAATGGTTAAGAAAATGGAAAGCAAACGAGATATGGAAGAAGGAAACACCTTGGAAATTCCTATCTGCGACGACTGCTATAACATAATGGAACTAGATGAGGAGTATATGTCCAAGAACTATAATGTCTATATTGGAAAAACATCAATGAAAGAAACAGCCAAAGTATTAGGGGAATTCTAATTGTGGAAAAACCAAGAAAACAAGATCGCCGTCTTGCCCTTTATTACCTGGCTGGCTGGGCAACCAATTACGCTGGTAATCGTTCAATGCCCAAACAGTTACAAATGGCTTTCAAGGAATTACATCTTGAATTGCTAAACCGTGCCAAAAAAATGGAAAGAAAGACTAACACGAAAGTTGTGAAAACAATAAAAGGAAATAGTTATGGCAAGAAAAATTAAATTCTTTAGTGAACTATTCAGAAATAAGACCGACAAGCAACTCATTGATGAAGTTCAGGAACTAAACATCAACATTGATATTGCCGGTTGCTTTGGTGCAAAAGACTGTATCTTGCGTGAACGGATTGATAGCGAGTTATATAAGCGTGGGTATGACAGCCAAAACAGCATTGAATACTATAAGAGGAACAAAGACTAAACTTTGTGCTTGACTTCTTCATTAAATCTGATATGCTTCTTATCAGAAAGGGGAAAGAATTATGAACCTAATATCATCAGGAAAACCTTGCGGAATGATATTGCTACATCTTTATTGTATCAATCAGGACAAGAAAATCCGATGGCATGTGTGGGGAATTATAAGGGAACTGAAAACTTTGTGTTTGTCTGCGGTAGGTCTGAAAAAAACTAATAAAAGATGGGCATATTAATAAGGAAAATGTAATATACTATTGGTCGCTGGCTTGACCGTTCCCAGAGGTAAGAGAGAAGGTCATAAAAATAAGATTCGCCAATAGTTATTTATAAGGAGGACACAATGCAAATTAAAGACCTAATAAAACACCTAAAAGGTTATGACCCAAACGAAGATGTAGCCTACGCAATTTGGCGCACCGAAGATGTTGACCAAGTTATTCTCGACTACTACCCCAACCACAAGCCCTTAACCCAAGAACAGAAGGAAGATATTATCGCAAGTATGGATCGCCACCACGATGCCAACATAGGTCTTAACTGGGACGTCATGCAATTCTACGTTAGCGAGATGATTTCGGAAGAAGAAGCGGAAGAAGCTGAAAAAACGGAAAAAGAAAGCAAAAAGAAATCCAAGAGAAAGGCAAAGAAATGAGCGATATTGAAGAAATGGATGCCCAAAAAGTCAAGGAGATTAAGCAAATCTTTAGTAAACTTTTTAACGAACTCAACCATATGGGCAACGAAAGTAATGTTCGGAACGCCTTATCCGAGGTGCTTGGCGAACAACACCGAACACTCCAGCAGAACTACTTTCGTGATGTAATTGTCCCCTCCATCCAAGTTTTTGCAGATAAGTGGGATAAGCACCTTATGGATTTGAGGAACGAAGCCAGTTGCGAACTCGCCAAGAAAATGCTTCCGGTAGTAAAGGATGCCCCATTACCATTTGTATAAACTGGTAATGAAATCTGTTTCGTTACCAGAATAAAAATATTTCATTTTATTCTTGACTTATCATTCAATTATGTTATTTTTTTATTAGAAAAAAGAAACTATGAAAAAATACAAACGCTATCTATTGCTTAATGTTGAAGATGTTATTGAGAAGGGCGAGGGAAGTAGAGGACTTTAAGGACTACTGCCATGACTACAATTTGGAACAAGCCGACCTTTACAGGGTCTTTGCCATTAATGGAACGGACTACAAGATCAAAGGTTTATCTATGCGAAGTAGGAAGCTGCCTATCCTTGCGGTAAGCCTCAAGAATGGTAAGACCTACAAACTTCCCGAAAGGATGGTGCAGAAGGCTTTGCACAGGACGGTAAAAAAAGAAGTCCCTCAATGGAGTCCGTTAAGTAGCATCCCGACCCACTAAATGATATACATATAAATAAACAACGCACTGAAAGGTACACATGATGTTTGTAATAATCGAGTATAATGACATTACCTACGTCAACTTGGTAATTGAATCTGATGGATGCGGAACAGTAAAGGTTTTTGACACAGAACCAAAGGCAATAAAATGGGCAAAGAAGAACATTGCCTTTAACTACAAGATTGTAAGACTATATTAAACAACCCACTGAATGATGTGTGTATAAATGGATAATTTGGATAAAAACGGCTACGAACTTTCAGAAGGAGACACTGTGTTGTGTGATGGAAATCAGGAAGGTGTGGTAACTAAATTTGGCGGCATAGGTATCTATGTTCGTATGGATGATGGAGTTGAAATAGATTGGAATAATGACCAAGTAGAAAAAGCATAACCACTGAATGTAGGCGTATATAATGAAACAAACAAGAGAAGCAGGAAGAAAAAGTGATTATTTAGTGCGTTGGGCAATGAAAAGAATCAACGCAGATAACTATGATTCGGTTATGCAGACCATAGCTAAAATGCGGAAAAAAAGTCTAAAAGAAATCAAAGAGTTAGTTAAACACTAAAAGGAGATACATTATGTTTGGTAAATGGTTATTTATTTTTTTATCAGTGACGGCTATTTCTATTGCGTGTGCGGTAATTTTCAGCACAAGTCACAAAGATTCAATGGCACAACAGATACATGAAATCAACAACCTGTATCCCTTTGACAAAGAAGCAAAGTCAAAGCTCGTCTCGGAACTCATCCGCAAACATCAACCTGCCACCAACTCTCCCGTATCAGTGCAACTTGAACAATAAAGGGTTTCCCTGAAGCCATTTTGTATATGAGCCAAAGGAGAAACTCATATGAACATTAAGAAAATAAAAAAGGCTCAGAAGAAAGTGCCACCCATCCAAATACCTACCGAACCAATAATGCCTCCCGAACAGGTTACACAGGAATACGAAGACGTTACTGGTTTGACAAATGCCGAACTGGAACGAAACGATCTTGTTCATAACGAAATCTTTGACCTCATCAGCCGTCTTAATCCCAAAGGCACAGAACTTGAATGGGATATGGAAATAATTGGTGAAGTATCTGATGCGATTGAAGATTACCTTGTCGCCAAAGGCATATGCACAGCTATGGAATTCAGCCCGTATAGAGAAGTCTAAACATTAACATCGCAGTAAAAGCCCGTGTCCAAAGAAGGATGCGGGCTTTTGTTATTACCAGTAAACCTTTTGTCCATGCCATTCCAAGAGTCGACTGAACCTGGTTAGTATGTGCTACATCCTCCTATTCATTTTCATCTCAAGTGGTAGTTACTTCACCGTAAACACATCAAAATTGGGCTTCTATTACCTCTAGAAAGTATTGTAAATACATAGTAATCATTTAGTATAGATCATTTATTTTAAAGGGATGAAACCCACGACTCAGATGGGAGGAACTCTGGCCGCCCGACGATCCAGGATCAAGATCATCAGGCAACTTCAATCCAACAAAAGTTTACTAATCTTTAAGATAACTAAAAAACCCAATGAAATCATATAAATAAAACCAGTAAAGTTTTTTTGGGAGACTCAATTCGTGATCCCCATCACTAAATTTTCTTCAACGCAGCGTTGAGGATACCATAACGCGTTGTTGTAACTATCTATATTGCAATGAGTTATAAATACTCTTCCGAGTTCAGATGGTATCCTGCCACCATTCCGTGCTGGCTGTGATTCCTATATTATATTATATAAGTTGTTAATTGATAACTAACAACAAAAAATATGCACGCATAAAGTTGAGCTTTTGATCCACGAGGAGATCGTCGGTCGGCCTGGCCAAAGGCGGGCGTTTAAAAATGTTTACTAAAGAAAAACACCTGAAAAACCCAATGAAATCAGCCTTTTAAATAACTTCCATCATTAGTAAACTTTTAAAGTCGGAGAAGGTTGCCTGCTACGAACCCTGGCTCGTACTAATTATCTCCTGAAGTTGTTTTTTTATAAGTATGACATTTACAACAACTTACATAATATTTTTTGATCCTGCCACCGGTAAAAACACATCCACTGCCTTCTTCATCACGTCATCATCATCATGCCACCACTTGTCACTTCAGTAAGTTGACATAGGAAAGAAATGTTTTCATGTTCTATTTTTTACTTGACTTTTACATAAAATTTGATATGTTCTATTTTAGAAAGAGTAAAAAACCATTAATCAATCAGGAGAGGCTATGAAAATCAAATTGACAAAGCAAGTTGAAAAAAGTATTTCACAATTTCACAAAAACAATCTTCCAATTGAAGGTGATGAAATTGTAGAAATAAAATGTCCTATTTGTGGTAAAGTTTATCGCCATCAGGGAAGTGAAGAAGATTACAAACCATACAATAAACCTTGCAAGCATATTATTCTTCACATAGTTTATGGTTTTGACGAAGCTATTGTTGATAAAGGAAATATTTACAAAACTGCTTTTTTAATGAACGAAAATATTTTTGGTATAAATGTCGAATCAATAGCCTTGGCTTTGTGTAAGCAAAAAAATCCCAATATAATTATTAAACGTTATGGAGTGCATAACGCCTGTTGCGGAGAAATTAGTAACGACACAAACGAGTTCATTGTGTTTTCGAAAGAGTAGAATATTTTTTTTATTTTTTACTTGACTTTTAATTATAATCTGCTATCTTATTCTCAGAAAGCAACAAAAACCATCAACCAATTCTACGGAAAGCAAATCAAATGAACGAAGCAAAAAACACCGCTATTGAAAACAAAGTTTCCAGTATTGAAAACACTCCAAGTAAAAGCAACATTAGAAGCGACATTAGTGGGCAAGGTATGCAATTAGCCAAAGTAAATAAACTTACTAACTTAACTGTAGTTTCTTTACCTGCCGAACAGTATTTTTTTGAAAAGGCACTCCAAGCTCGTCTTGCTAACAACTTTGGTTATTTAGAAACCATTCCATCAGTTAAGTTTCATTGTGCAGAAAAGGAAAAAACAATATTGAAAAAAGGTATCCTTCACCGCCCTGACGATTGCACCATATCTTGTATGACCATTGAAAAATTACTTTCCAATTCAATATATTTCAACAAGGCTGGTTTCGGACGCATCAATAAATTCAAAGGTGAAATGATAAATAATTATAATTTACTTTGGGCTGATTATTGCAAACATCCCGATAAAAAATCCATTGACGAAATTATCAAGATAGCTTCTCATAACCAAATGAAAAATGCATTGTATTATGTCACCTATTCACTCTGCCGAACAGAATACCTTGCTATTATTAAAAAGTTAAAGGGTAATGCTACCAAAGGAATCCAAGTCGCCATTGAAAACTATATTTTGAATCGGTTTCAGAAGTATTGTAATAAAAAAGCCAAATTGGTTTATAGCGTTATTTATATGGGTGGCGTAAACTCCACTATGATTACAGTCGGAATCCATATCGGAAATAAACGTATTGATATTGTGAAAGAAGATAGGCGGGAAAATAAATCCCTAAAAGCAAAAAATAAGAGCCTTTATAATTCTGCTAAAAATGCTAAAAGAGTTTGGTTCATTCAGCCCCGCAAGGAAATAACTGCCAAAAAGTCTTACGGAAAATCCAACCTAACCCTCAAGGACAGGGAAGCAATTTCCATTACTTATCAGGCTTGCAAGAAACTTGGCATTAGCAGGAAAGGTATGTCCAGAATGATTGTAGATAAAAAAGCCTTTGTCAAACGTAAAATCTCTGTCCAACAAATATCTGCCGTTATTTCTTGGCTTGACTCTCCCAAACTCCGAGCCAAGGCTGTTAATTAAGTTAATTATTATCTTGACAATCAGTAAAATCGTGGTATATTTTCCTTAAATAAATAGAAAGGAGGTGAAATAAATGAATAAAGCGAAAATCAATCGCATTCGTAGTGCCATCGTTGACCAGTGCTTGACAGAAGGTATTAACAACACTGATTATATGTATGTTATGGTTGTGGAAGCCCTTAAAACCATCAATAAAAATTCGGTGGCTGGACATAAGGCTGCCGTAACAAAAGGACAAGACTTGGCGTTTATGCGATAAGAAATAACCACCAAAAGGATTATGAAACCCCTGCCTGATTAAGTTCAGGTAGGGGTTTTGTTTTCACCAACTGTCAGCCACCTGCGACCACTCGCTTTGCCAGGCTGCCTGAAGACTATTTTCCAAATAGTTTACTAAAGATATAACACGACCAGCCACCTACAACCGCTCGCTCCGTCAGGGCCTGAAGACTATTTTCCAAATAGTTTACTAATGATATAACACGAGTAAACCTTTTTCCTACGCGACTAACTTGCCTCACTTGCGTATCCTGAACTTCGTACAAATAATTATTTTTTTAATGCTTGACTTTTAATCGTAATCTGATACTATCTTATCAGAAAAGGGAAAAGAATTATGAACCTAAAAAACTTCAAGCAGACAATGATAAAGAAAGCCATCAAGAAAGGTGGCGTGTGGGAAAACTTCGGACAGAAAGAATTACGGAAGTTGAAAGACGAATACCATCACAACCCCTATGCCAGTAAATATGGCAACGCAAAAGAATACGAAATAGACCAAGCCATAAGAGAACTTGATAACTGGGTGAGCCATTTTGATTTAAGTCAGTTAAACAATTCCAAGAAGGGGAACTACAATGAGTAACGCTATGCAAATCAAATTGTCCTCAAATCATGCTGGCAGAATTATCCTTCATCTCATCTGTGCTAAAAGAGACAGGAAAATAAAATGGCATCTCAAAAACATATTGCGGGAGATTTTATAATGGACGAACAACAAAAAATGATGCTCGCTTCGATCGGCTTGAGTGTAGCCCCTCTCAAACATATGGATACTATTAAAGAAGGTGACATTGTGTTTGATGATTTTAATGTTCCTATGTTTAAGGTTGGACCCAATCACGCCAGACTCGGAACTGAATATGACGCTAATATTGATATGCCCATTTATAGGGTGAAAGAAATAACTCCAACAAAAATTAAGACTTGACATTTCAATCAGATTGTAGTATATTTTTATCAGAAAAAGGAGAAAAACCATGAGTAGATTTTACAAAATGGAAGTCAATGTTCGGGAAGTGCAAAAGAAAAACATCAAAAAAGTATTGAAGGTCTGTGAAGAATACTGGGATTTTGAGGAAATTGAAAACCATCCAGAACCCAAAGGTAAACTCCATTACATCTACGGC
>Ga0222626_1000719_pt1 | contig 17327 bp, 9 predicted proteins | sample AntAcemetageno91_FD_179862 | JGI IMG/M metagenome (GOLD analysis project Ga0222626, IMG submission 179862) | Saline water microbial communities from Ace Lake, Antarctica - #91 | ecosystem: Environmental > Aquatic > Non-marine Saline and Alkaline > Saline | place: Antarctica: Ace Lake | collected...
ACTTGGCTCCATTAGATCCTCCTGTTTTTTTGTTTGTCTGTACTTACAAAATAACAGATTTTTTCGGATCTGTGGAGCTTTATTTTTTTGCTCCTATTTGTCGCACTTTAAATTACAATCTTCACAACCTTAATAATATTAGCATTTATATCTACTAGTACCAACCTTAACTATGTGTCTTCATATATAAGCAGCGACAAAGATGCACTTAGAAGTATGTCCGCGAATAAGATCGTAACTAGTGATTTGCAGCAATCGCTTTTAGCTGTGCCGCCAAAACAAGAGCTTTTAGATATACCAAAGGTGAGCGAGTATTTACCTGGCAAGACATCCTCTGCAGGAGATGTGACAGATTCTGAGGTTAGCGAACTTATAAACAGTTTTGTTCCGATCGACCCTATTATGTTTGAATCGGTAGATAGTGTTGAAGTGGTAGAGACAATCTCAATGCCTGATAAGGCTTCAGTAGCTGATAAGCGTTTCGAAAATAACTTAGATTTAATTCATCCTGCAAGTGTCGCAGCTGCTGAAGAGATTAAATGGGCTAATGACACAAAGGGCAAGGTTTCAAAGGAGTTTGCTGATGCTGCAGCAGCAAGATGGACAAGAAATTTTTATAACAAAATGCCGTGGCTAAACGGTAAAGTGGTTATTGGTGAGGGCGAACGTGATGAAGCAGCAATGCTTTACATCGGAGAAGAAGTAGGCGCAGGCCAACATGGCGGCCCAGGCACCGTAGGTGTCGATATAGCCGGAGATGTATTAGAGCTTACCAATGGCATAAATACAGCCGCTGTAAGGGGAAGTGTTTCGACGGCTGCTTATGCTGAAACAGGAGGAATACGCAGTGCGCCGGATATATATTTGACATACTGGAAAATAGGCCCCCAAGCTAAGGGTGCGGAAATAAATGTAACCCTAAGCCCAGAACAGAATTTACAAAATATAGCAAAGGCATCGAACAAGGATGTAGGCCAATTAAAAGGTGCTATGCTGCTTCGCGAAAGGCATATAAACAGATTGCTCGATTTAGTTGAGGCAGGAGTTACTGTTGGCGAAGAAAACAAGCTGATGTCAAGCCTGCTAGACGCTGCTAAGAAATATCGCACAAAACCTACTCCTGAGAATCTCGAAAAGCTCATGACTGCGTATAAGCCTTTAGACCAAGAAGTTAAGAGAATAGGTGTTTACAAGAGTGGAAATATTTATCTGTTAGCTGATGGAGACCTGATGCCGGTATTTGGATTGCAGAAAGGAATACTCGATTTTATGACCGGTGCAGGCGGCGCTCCGGAAGGAGAGCTCTCTGCTTCCGCGTTGATATCCATGGGTGGAGCAATGAGCGCCAGATATTGCAGTTATACAGCGCTTAAGGAGACTAAATGGGGTGCTGACTTAGATAGAGATTGGAGTAAGTTTAGTGAAAAAGAGCAGAAGAGATTAAAGAGCTTTGGTTTTGCTTCTCCTGATTCTCCGGAAGAAGGGAAAGCATCTTGGGGCAAGGTATGGACCGCCGAAGAGCTCGTTACCGGTAGAGAGATTGTCTTTATTGCCAGTGGAGTGAAGAACAGCCCTTGGCTTGATAATTTAAAGGCCCCTGCCTTGGATGAGAATACAGGAATACTTTATGTCTATACAATACGATCTACTAAATCAGGTGATACCAGGATATGGAAGATAGGTTATAAGACGCCTATACCTAGATTAAAAGCAGCGATTTTAAAAACGACAGATGAAGCGGATAAAGCTGAGTTATATTACAAGCTGGCGCAGGCATATGGTAGGTTAGCTTGTCGTGATAAGGCTTTGGATATATTGCGCGGGTTACCAGATACTATTGGCGTAACAACAAGCGTCACAGATAAATATTTTGCTGCGTATAAGTATTATCAAGGCATGTATTATCTGCTTGATGTAAATAATAAAGAGGATTTAGCGCTTCGCTTGTTCGAGGATGCGTATTCAGCATATCACACTGATGAGATGCGTGCCAGAGACAGAATATTTATGATATCGCAATTTAAGGGTGATAATCTCGCAAAGCAAAAAGAATATGATAAGGCAGTATACTACTATAAGAAAGCATTGGCTATTCGTCCAGAAGATGCTCAATTAATCGCGAAGATTGCTAAAGCAAATGATTCAATGCGAGCTGTTAAATCCTCATCAGAAGGCGATATAAGTAAGGTAGAGGCAGCTATTCAGATTACTCCGGAAGCAGAGCCGGGAGACCTAGCGTTTGCTTTTCGCTATGCAAAAGAAACGCCTATGGTTCTTATTAATCATTCGGAGCTCAAAGATTACCTAGGTGGAACAACCAAGAGATCTAACGAACAATTAAGAGCCTTTCTTGAGGTAGGATATGATGCTATAGTAGCTTTTGGTGATTTTCCTATGGAGTACAAGGGCAAGGATTATTTGGCAGCTGGGATAAGAAAATTTCCTGATACTGTAGAAGGCATGGAGGCCATGCGCTCAAACGCAAAATCAAAGAATTTAGACTATTTCAGTCAACTTCAGGATCTATACTATGAAGCAAATATTGTTAGAGGAATGACAATGGAGGCATTTGTTGTTATGTATAACAACATACCTTTGGTAGCAGAACTAAAAGATAATGATATTATGAGCCTATGGCAGGCTTTGGATAATGGCTTGATATCTTTGGATCAGGCAAAGATAGAGGTTATTAAAGAAATAAGTACAGAAATGGAGATCTTATATGAACTAAATGTCTTATTTGATGGCATAGATAAGTTTTATCTAGATCAGATACTGTTAACATATGAACCAGTTCAAGCGATAAGAGAGGTAGCTATACCAATCGCATTGGCTGGATATCGCAGGCTTTATATACAAGAGGCTATTGCAGATAAACTGGGCGCTAAAGAGGCGGATATTGATATTATTTATGGTGGTGGAGGAAGTATCAGCAATATTCTCGAGTTAGCCAAAGTAGGTTATACAGGTGCTTTTATCGGCAGGGCATCGGCATTAGGTTTTGCTGAAGAAGGTCAAAATTCTACATCGAACATAGCAAAGAAGGCTATGGAGTCACCCGTTCCGTTAACTTTGCTTTTTAATTCTAAATCCATGTGGACAACACCGGCGGATCATCTGGATGCTTATAAACTGTTGGGAGTAGATTCTAATAAGGTCAATATTACCCATGTTGTTAGTAGGAGTGATTATATTCCATGGCAACAAGCGATTAAGGGAGAAGATACAGAAGCGTTATTTGCTGATAGAAGCAACGTCTTCGCTTCCCCGGTATTACTAGCAGTAACTGCAGAGGCTGGTATTGGAGAATATCCAGAAGGCGCTTATTGCGGTAATATTCCAGCTGAGTTTCTTAAGAAAGCAGGGGTCAGTGTCGTTCTTTTTCCGCTCGATCTTAACGAATCGCACAGAAGCAGAATAATAGAGGAATTAAAAAAGGTTGGCATAGATTATGCTGAAATAAGCGAGCATGGCTATCAGGGCCAAGTGTACGTGAATAAAAATAAAGAGATGTGGTCGGATTATCAATATCAAGCGGAGATTAAAAACGTTTCATCAAAAGATGATGTAGATAAGGCAATCAGAAAAGCTGAACTTGGGCTGCGGACTACAGTATGGGATGTCCCTATCCAGGAGTTAAGATTAGTGTCTCAACAGCTATATCCAAAATCTTCCTCAGCAGGTAAGACACTTAAACAGGCCAAACTAATGCTCGATATAGCCAGTAATTATGTATCGAATATTACAGATCCAACGCAGATAACATCCGATAAGATACGAAATATCAAGGGTATTATGCAGGATCAGCTTGATGACTTAGATAAATTGTCTACAGAAGATATCTTGTCTAAGGAAAAGATTCGCAGGAAAGCCGAGCATATGATACGGGCAATGAATTTTTCTTCTGAACCCACGGAGCTTATCAATAATGACGATAAGATCCAAGGCATCCTTGCCGATACCTCCGAGGAAAGGATAGGTGGCATATTAATAGATGATATGGCTATGGATATAAGTGATACACAAAGAAAGGTGTTGTTGGAGCTGTATGGCCCCAAAAGCCTTATACGTGAAGCGCTGGAAGATAAGCTTAATGTCGATATAATATTATATAGTCATTATATTCCATCAAAACATAAAAAGCCTAATATGATAGCTATTTCCAATAGAGATATTAAGCGTATGCAGAGAATAAAAGTTTCTATGCATAATCCCTCAGATAGTTTTATGCCTACAGCTAATACGCTTGTATTGGCACAGCTGCTATTATTGTATAATATTGATAGATCCAACGTCGCGGTCATTAAGCAGATATCGGGCATATATTACAATATGACAAAGTCTAGGATTACAGATGTGGTAATGGAGAACTTTGTGATTAAAGGAGTATTTAAGCTGAATCTGCCTCCTGTGGTTCCGGTTGATAAAAACCACTATGCAATACTTGAGAAGATAGCTGCTTATACATTGATAGCAGCGTAACATTGTTAGCGTAGACTAAAAAAGAACAGAGCAGTCCTTAAGTTGACAAATAATGCAATGCAAAAAATGTCAACTTAAGAGCGTAACCTAGTTCGCATAACAAAAAAAGGTAACTTAAAATGGGACGGCCTAAATAGGGCCGTCCTGTTTTTTTGCTTTAGGAGTTACCCGTTTATGGTATAATAAACAAAATATACGTAAAAAATTTAACAGATAACCCAGTATCAATATTATTCGTGAAAAAGCTTACAGAAACATTAATTATTATAGTGTTACTAGGAGTCCTTATATTTTTTGGCAAGGATAAATTGGCAATGTTCTATTCAAACCAAGGTTTTGATTACTATGAAAAAGCCTCATACGAACAAGCCATAGATTCCTTTAAAAAGTCCCTCATGTTTGACCCCTCAGTCAGTACGGTCCATTACAATCTTGCAAAGGCCTACGATAGAGTGCAATTAAAAGAAGAGGCCATATCAGAATATAGAAAGTCAATTAGCCTGGATCCTTTTTTTATCTGGGGCTATGAGGCCTTGGCAAACATATACTTTGAGAAGAAATTATATGACAAGGCGATCGCTGTCTTGCAAGAAGCCACTGCTAATGGTGTTAATAATGATGAGATAGCCCCTTTAGTTAATCATGTATCTTCTGAATATATGGCAAACCTTATAAATACCGCAATGACTGCATTTGACAATGGTGACAAGGTAAAAGCCCGTGAGTTGCTGAGCAAGGCATTACAGCATAATCCGAATTTTGCTTTAGGCTATTACATTTTTGGGTATTTTTACTATTTGGAAGAGAAGCTTGACAAAGCGGCGGAGAAGCTTAAAAAAGCTATACAATTGGACCCTATGTTTTTACCCGCGCGCAGGTTGCTCGGAGATATCTATTTTGAGAAAAAAGATTTTTCCAAGGCAGCAGACGCGTATAAGGTAGCGCTTTCTATAAATACCAATAATGCCGTCCTGTTGAATAATCTGGGGATTTGCTTCATGCGTCTCGAAGATTACCATAAGGCAGCTAAATATTTAAAAGAGGCACTAAATTTAAACCCGGAAAATATAAATTTTCAATATAGCCTGGCTAGCGTATATAGGGATGCCGGCATGCTAAAAGAGAGTATTGCGGAGTATAGAAGCATAATTAACAAAGAACCTAATTATCCTAATGTGCATAATGATTTAGCGGATATTTATGAACGCGGAGGGCATAAAGAAGAGGCAAGCCGGCAATACAAAGAAGAGCTTGACCTCTGTTTGAAGAAATTACAAGCAAAGCCCAGGGACCCGTTTTTGTTAAATGGTATCGCATGTGCCTATAATGGTATTGGAGAATACGATAAGGCAAAGATATACGCGAAGAGAGCTATAGCTGCAAAGCCGGATTATCGCGAGGCGTATTTAACATTGTCAAATATAGAAAATAATCTTTGCGATTTTAAAAGCTCTATGGGGGCGTTAAAACGCGCAAATGAATTATCCCCTGATGACCCCTATTTTATAAAGGAAGCTATGGATAATGTAAGGCAATTAAAGTTTTTTCCGACTACAGTAATACATATGAAGAATAATCGCAGCTTTGAAGGAATAATAAAGAGGCAGACTAAAGATAGCATTACCCTGAAGATGGATATAGGAAGTACAGTCGGTACGGTCGGATTGCTAAGGCGCGATATAGCGCGGATAGTTAGCAAGGAAGAATGAAGAAAAAGATTCTTTTTATAATTACTTACCTGGAATTAGGCGGGGCGCAAAAGCAATTACTCTCTCTTATAGAGAATCTGGATAGGGATAAATATTCCTTGTATTTATGTGCCGGAGACGATGGATGCCTTAAGAGTAAATTTAAGGCAGTTGCTTTTTTAAAAGTCTATTTTGTTCCGGAACTGGTACGGAGAATAAGCCCGCTTAACGACTTAATTGTTTTTTTAAAACTCTATTTTTTTATCAGAAAAAACGGGTTTGATATAGTTCATACCCATTCGCCAAAGGCATCTATCTTAGGCAGGTGGGCAGCATATTTAGCAGGAGTAAGAAGTATTATTTATACAGCGCATGGCTGGCCCTTTCATGATCAATTAAATCAATTATTGGCAAAACTCTATTTTTTTTTGGAGAAGGTCACAGCGCTTATCACAAAAAGGATAATTGTAGTTTCAGCATCAGACCTGCGTAAGGCTCTAAAAAACAGGGTGTCTTCAGCGGACAAATTTGCTATAATACATTATGGAATAGATATCCAATGGGCAGAAAATATTTTTTTAAAAAGAAAGACCAGCCCACCTGCTGATAATCTAATTGTAAATATCTCTTGCTTGAAGCCCCAGAAAGGTTTGAGATATTTTCTGGATGCGGTAGAAACAATACTGCGCAAAAGGGGAGACGCACGGTTTTCTCTTATTGGTGACGGACCTTTATACGAAAACATCAAACAGGAGATAGAAGAGCGGAAACTAGAAAAAGAAGTTGTTTTAGAGGGGTGGAAGGATAATATTGCAGAGTCTCTATCAAGTGCCTCTGTTATGGTTATTGCCTCTCTTTGGGAGGGGCTGCCATTGGCAGTGATCGAGGCGGTTATATCAGGCGTGCCGGTTGTTGCCACGGATACAGGTGGTGTCCTTGATATCATCAAAGACAAAAATAACGGTATTATTCTTCATCGTAAAGACGCGCAATCTATAGCAGATGCTATTATTTCTATAATGGATAACTATAAGAGCTGGCACAAAAAGGTTATAGCTGCTCGAGAGCATCTGGATTTAGCATATTGGTCGGATAAGAGAATGACAGAGTTAACAGAAAAGACTTATCAGGAGGTTTTATCTTTATGAGGCCCTACTTGGATGCTTTTTTGGTATCATTTTTTTTAGGATGTATTTTACTATTTTTCCTAAAGAGGTTTTCACGCATACAATCTATTTTTAGACACAATGATGAAGCCTCTTTTGTGGGCGGCGTCGGCATATTATTATCTTTTGCATTAGGCTCTGCGACATTATTTTTTTATAAGAATGTATATGTATCGCGTGAACTGACTCATATATTAATATTCGCTTTCCTTTTTTTTATTACCTGTTTATTCGATGATTTTAAGGAGTTCTCACTTTCTAAAAAAATCCTTATCCAGGTAATCCTTATCGGATTATTTCTTGTTAATGGAAAGCCGATACAGATATATTTTGTCCCTCTTTGGGGAAACTATATTATATCATTTTTATGGATAGCAGGCATAACCAACGTTTTCAATCTTCTTGATATAGGTGATGGGTTCTGCGCCGGCGTATCACTTATAGTGGGTTTAGCGTTTTTTATAGCTCTGTTTATAGGTGGTAACATTATTACAGCAGGATTGTTCGCCGCGCTTTGCGGAGCATTGTCCGCTTTTTTAATCTTTAACTTTCCTCCGGCTAAGATTATGTTGGGCAATTCAGGGAGTCATTTTCTAGGTTTTTTATTTGCTGTTTTAAGCATGCATGGTGACTACGCTACCCTAGATAACCCATTTTCAGTCCTTGTCCCAGTGGCCATATTGGCGTTTCCTATGATAGACACCCTATATCTTATTGTGGCACGGTTTAGAAAGGGGATTTTTCCATTGAAAAAGAGTAATGACCATATATTTTTAAGCCTCCTCTCTTCAGGCAAGGGGATAAAACGCGTACTTCTTGAAATTTACCTAATTACGCTTTTATGGGGTACAAGCGGAGTTCTTCTTGTATTCGGTTTCAATGCCATGTTTCTTATTAGCGCGATACTTGCAATCCTATTTTCAGTGCGCTTGATCTTTATGGGTCAAAGAGCGCAAGCTACTTAGCTGATATCAGGAAAATAGTTGATAATTCGGCAAGATTTGATATACTAATAAAATGTAATAGAGTTTTTCGGATAAGATGCACGCTAGTTTTTCTATATGCCAGAAGTGCGTAATAACGGCATTTAAAGCGACTTCTTCTTATGTATTTATAATTATATAACTAATACTAAATATTATTAAAATAAGAGAGATAACCTCTAGATGGCAAAAGAAGAGACACTTATTTTAGGAGCAGGTTTATCAGGATTATCAACAGCGTACTTTTTAAGACAAAATAATATACAGCCAAGGATTTTTGATAAAAATACAAAGATTGGAGGTCTGTGCCGTTCAGTACGCAAGCAAGGGTTTACTTTTGATTCAAGCGGGCACCTGTTACACTTTAGAGATAAAGATGCGCTATCATTAGTCAAAAGGATCTTAAAGGGCAACCTGGTAAAGCACAAAAGAGACTCCTATGTATACGCGTTTAATAAGTGCATACCATTTCCGTTCCAAATTAATTTCGATTACCTGCCAAAGAAGATTGCACAACAATGTTTATCAGGGTTTATCGAATCAAGAAAACAAAAACACCGAAAGAGCGACAACTTTCTGCAGTGGGTGCATAATAAGTTTGGTAAAGGCATAGCTGATTTTTTTATGGTTCCTTACAATGTAAAATTGTGGAGGACCCCATTGGATAAATTGGAATACAAATGGGCAGAGAGATTTGTAATCACCCCTACTATTAGGCAGGTTAATGGGGGCGTTACAAGTAAGAGGCGCAAGCCTTTAGGTTACAATGATTCCTTTTGGTATCTTGAGAGAGGAGGTATAGAGGGACTCGTTAAGGGTTTTTCCGGCAAAGCAAGGAATATTTATTTGAATAGCCAGGCGATAAAGGTAGATGTAAAAAAGAAGACAGTATTGTTTAAAGATGGGAGAGAAGAAAAATTTGATAAACTGATATCTACTATCCCTTTGCCTGAGCTCGGAAAGATAATAGCGCGATTGCCCGGTGACATAAAACAAAGTTTTAAGCAACTAAAATGGATATCTATCTATAATATTAATTTAGGCGTGAAGATGCAAAGCGATTCGCCTAGGCATTGGATATATTTCGCACAGAGAAATATTCCGTTTTTCAGGGTAGGTTTTTTTCATAATTTTTCTTCTTATCTTGCACCTGCGGGCAGGGGCTCTATTTACGCTGATGTCTCTTATTCAAAAGACAGGCCAATACGCAAGCAGGAGATTTATTCTAAAGTTGTAAAACACCTACTTTCTACAGGCATTATAAGAAGTGAGAGCGAGATATGTTGCAAGCATATAAATGATATAAAATACGGTTATCCTGCCTATGATAAAAGTTATACACTAGCAAGGAAAAAGGTAATGGATTTTTTATCAAGAAATAATATTACCTCTCGTGGCAGGTATGGCAGCTGGCGCTATTTATCTATGGAAGATGTTATTCTTGAGGCGGCACAAGGGGCAAAGGATATATGATAAGTATTAAGCAGAGGGCGATAAGACTTTTTCAGGCAAGGGTTATATGTAAAAGCTTGATTGTGAAAAAATTTAAGACAAGATACTCAGGGGCGATATTTGGACCGTGGTGGGCGGTAGCTACACCATTAATTCTCGCTTTTAGTATTGATATAATCTTTACACATATTTTCAAGATAGATGTGCCCAACTTTACCCTGTTTGCTCTCTCTGGGATTATCCCTTGGCTATTTTTTCAAAATACAGTAATGGATGTAACAAATTCTTTTACGGCAGATGCGGCCATTTTACAGCAAGGCATATTTCCAAGGGAATTCATCCCAATATCCTGTGTAGGAGCGAATTTTTTGAGCTTTCTAATAGGTCTTATTTTTCTTCTCCCATTTTTTCTGTTTTCAAAGCCACAGGTTGCTAAGGTTCTTCCTTTTTTGATAGTAATTTTTATCTTGCACCTGGTATTTATTATTGGTATTGGGCTTTTCTTTTCCACGCTTAATGTTTTTTCCAACGATTTGACACATTTTCTATCAGTCGGTTTAATGCTATGGTTCTGGATGACCCCAGTATTTTATTCTTATAAGATGATGGCATTTCCTTACCGATGGATCTGTTTGCTGAATCCTCTGACTTACTATACTACATTATATAGGCAGGTGCTCTACGATGGCGTTGTTCCTTCTTTTGATCTTCTTTATGCATCTTTTTGGATTTCAGTAGGAGTGTTTGCGGGCGGGTATGAATTTTTCATAAAAAGAGAATCAGAATTGCTTAAAAAGCTATGAGATTAATTGATTTTAATAATGTCTGGGAGAAGTACAGAGTAAAGTTTATTCATAAAAAGGATATTCACTGGGAAGAGGTCTGGGCATTGCGGGGCATCAGCTTTGAAGCGGAAAAAGGTGACATAATCGGTATTATTGGCAGGAACGGTGCAGGTAAAACGACATTGTTAAGGCTGATAGCCGGCATGCTTGTGCCTGACAAGGGAGAAGCAGAGATCAGGGGAAAAGTATCGGCATTGATGACGTTAGGAGCAGGATTTAACCCCGAACTTACAGGAATAGAGAATATAAAGTTGAATGCTGCTATTTATGGCTTGTCTACTTCTAAGTTGGAACAGAGAATTAGTGATATAGTTGGATTTGCGGGATTAGACAAGTTTATTGATGCGCCTATCAAATACTATTCTCAAGGCATGTATATGCGTCTAGCGTTTGCCTTGGCAATATTTACACAGCCGGATATATTACTGATAGATGATATTTTGTCTGTAGGAGACGAAGAGGCCCAACAGAAGTGCATAAAGAAGGTCTTTGACTTAAAGCGAGAGGGAAAAACTATCATCCTGGTAAGCCACGATATGGGCATGGTTAGTAAATTATGCAATAAGTTAATTCTTTTGGACAAGGGTGAAATAATCAGAAAAGGGTTGCCTTCGAAGGTTATCCCCTATTACCTAGAGACAGTAGGGGAGAAAAACGGCATTGCGGTTCTAGAAAAGGAAAAACTGCGGGTCGTATTTAACAACGGAAAATTGGCAATAAATTACGGAGATTCTCTTCTTACTAAAGAGGCAGGTGGATACATATCATTTTTTATGCCTTCCGTTGATAGCTGGGTTCCGTCTTTCAATCTATTTTGGCACGTGAAGAACGCCGGGACTGATAAAATTATCGCTGAAGGCACAACGCAGGAAGGGGATTCCCTGTTATTGTTAATATTTTGGATAGAGAAAAATTCGCTTAGGTGGGAAGTGGAGTTGCAAGGTGAGGATATAAAACAAGCCCATGCGGCCTTGTTCCTTACATGCCAATATACAAGATGGCATACTTTACAGGAAGTTAGTGAGTTTCCACTATTTGTTTCCAAATCAAATTTGCATGATTTAGGATTAAATAGTTGCCCCGATGCTATATTGGGGTTATCCGGTGCCTTGAGCAATCAGGAATGCCCGTGCCTTATCATGGAGAACGAAAAAAAAGATGTCTTGATTAAACCATTAAATGCCGGCTATGAGCAAGAGGCCCGCGTTTTGCAGTGGAGCCTGGATTCAAATAGCAAAAATGTAGTTCAAATGAAAGTGTTTGCGGATTATGAAAAATTCGAAAAATATCTAAAAGATGCTAAGCAGGTATTTCTTAAGCACCATAAAAAAGTTGAGCAAAAACTTTTTTTAGCAGAGGCTGATAAAAAACAGGTACAGTTACGTAAACAACAGGCTGAGCTTGCTCGCCTGCGGAATTTAAATGCAATACATGCAGGAAACTTAGAACTGTTTGCAGATACGGATTTCAAGGCATTAAGGCTTTATTATGACGCTACAGAGATTACTGTGTCCCCAGGCCTGCACAGCTCCTTTGTGTATGAAGATAACTGGTATGATCTTTCATCCGCAGAGTGGAAAATTGAAAAAAAGAATAATGTTCTCAACCTACATTTTTACTGGAAAAAGTTTGATTTTACCCAAATATGGCAGCTTTATTTTCAAGAGAGTTCAATTGTTTGGCACGTTACGTGCCAGCTAGGACAAAATTTAGAATGTAAACAACTTAAATTTGGTATCTCTGTAGTTACAGAGTACAAGAATTTTTTCTGTGGTGGCCAACAAGATTCTTTTCCCACTGAATTTGACATTTGGCAGGATATGGTTTTAGCGGAGCCAAAGGCTCGATTGTGTGGAATAAGAAAAGATGGTAATTTTCCGGCAGTTGTACTAGAGAACAATCACAATTATACCTGTATTATTCAAAATAGTGATAAGCAGGTACGGTACCGTGTTCTACAGTTGGGTGTTTTGAAAAAACCCATTAAGCAGGAGACGGTTTTATTTTCAGCCAGCGTGTACTTGCTTGGAGATGAAGCTATGGTGGATGATTATTTACAACAAGCAAGAGAGAAATTTGCCAAAGAGCAGAAAGAAGAACAGCGACTACTGCAACAAAAGGAAGAAGAACAAAGGATACTGCAGCAAAAGGAAGAAGAACAAAGGATACTGCAGCAAAAGGAAGAAGAGCAGCGCCTACTGCAACAGAAGGAAGAAGAACAAAGGATACTGAAGCAGAAGGAAGAAGAACAAAGGATACTGAAGCAGAAGGAAGAAGAGCAGCGCCTACTGCAACAGAAGGAAGAAGAGCAAAGGATACTGAAGCAAAAGGAAGAAGAACAAAGGATACTGCAACAAAAGGAAGAAGAACAAAGGATACTGAAGCAGAAGGAAGAAGAGCAGCGACTACTGCGACAAAAGGAAGAAGAACAAAGGATACTGAAGCAGAAGGAAGAAGAGCAGCGACTACTGCAACAGAAGGAAGAAGAACAAAGGATACTGCAACAAAAGGAAGAAGAGCAGCGACTACTGCAACAGAAGGAAGAAGAGCAGCGACTACTGCAACAAAAGGAAGAAGAGCAAAGGCTCCTTGCCGAACAACAGGCGGATCTTACTCGCCTGCGGGATTTCAATACAATACATTCAGGGAGCTTAAAACTGTCCGTAGATGCAGGATTAAAGATTATAAAATTGTATTACAAAGATCTGGAGGTCACATCAAAAAGAGGCATATATTCCGTATTCAACACCTTGAAAGATAGTTACGATTTTAACAGGTGTACTTGGAATATTAATAAAATAGCACAAAATAAAATCGTACTGAATGTACATTATGAGTCTATAGCACTTTTACAGATCTGGCATTTAGCCTGTGAAGAGGATAATTCTCTGAGTGTTAAGATTGAGGTTGAAGCAAAGAGGAGGATATCATTTGTCAATCAAGACATAAAGATAGAAGTAAATGATATTTTCGACAGTTGGGCAACAGCACATGAAAAGGGTAATTTCGATAAAAGTTGCTACATAGGCAATATGTCTCCAATAGCGCTTAGGGATAATAAGATTTCACAGATTTTGTTAAATTTCAATAAGAGCCTGGAGCATGAACAATTGTTTTTTGCTACTTTTTCTGAATCTGAAGAACAGACAGTTGATCTACACAAAATACGGGAAGATGGCAAGGAATATATCCGCATTAACGCGCCACTTATATTATACACTGATACCAAATTAGCCAAGACAGGAAAACGTGTTTATTTTGATGGAAGGATATCTTTTGGCGAGAGCTTCCAATGCAAAAAAAATGCGAAAACAGCCCAGGTGATAGAGGTAGAGAAAAAGAATATAAAGGTTATCTTTGATAGTGGTAGAGGTAGGATATTGTACAATGGTGGCGAATTGACTACGGGTTTAAGTTTATATAGTTCTGTGCGATCTGAAGGCATATGGTATGATTCTTACCAGGCTAAGTGGAATATACAGCGTCATAATACTAAGATGCTTCTCGCTACAGGCGATTGGCCTCACATACCGATTTCGCAAACATGGAAGATTGTATTATCCGGTCAAAACGTTATTATGTGGAAGGTGCAGTTGATAATCCATGAAACAGTAAAGTTAGATTTTGAACAATCAAATATTATGCTTTGCTCTAAATATAAGACATGGAGAGCGCCTAATGACATCCGCGGCACTTTTTTGGATGAGTATACACAGCAGTATGATATTTTGCCATTTAGATTTTGGTACGGCAAAGCAAGAGAGATTGCGGCCCAGCCAGATAGCGACGCATTGCCGGAGATCTCTTTTGGTAATGATACGAGTAGAGAGGATATACGTGCGATTATAGAAAATACAGATACATTATACAAAGCGCGATTAATACAATACCAGAAAGAAAATATTGCCGACTCATTACCGGGAGAACGCCCCTATTTTAAAGGAACGATAAAAATTGGATAAAGAACACAATAATCAGAAGTTTATTAAGCATCTGCGGTCAGGTGGATTGTTTTATGCCTTATGTCGTGGAATAAAATATTTTTTATTTTTACTTAAAAAACCAATGTGTAAAAGCAAGAAAGAAAATCTTGCAACCCAGGTTGAGAAAAGAGATAGCTTAATAAGCAATATTGTTATGCATAAAGATATTAAAATGATCTATTCCAATTGCGGTATAAGCATATTCTGGAAAGAGAAAGAGATCACCGTTTCCCCGGGCCTTAATCTTGCGATAAACACATTGGGGATGTGGACCGATTCCTCGAAAGCTAAATGGCAAATACTACTTCAGGGGCGAGATTTTTTTGATTTTAAAGTTGTTTATGACAATCTGCCGCTGTCTCAATTATGGCATGTAAAGCTAAGCAATAATAATGAGATAACATGGCGGATACGAATTCATGTGGAGGAATGGCTGCACATAGATGAATTTCGCTTATTAGCTTTGATTAGTTCTTACTATAAGATCTGGATCAGTGATTACTCATATGCGGATTTTCCGCGTTTGGATAACTACTGGCACGATGTATATATTAAAAATCAGCAAGCATCATTGGTTGGCGCTAGATTTTCCAGAGGAGATAATTGCTTGCCGTCATTTACAATCGAGAGCCATGAGAGTGGATTATTGCCTTTGGTGCAGAATCCGCCATTAGGTAATCATTCGCATATTGTCGGGCTTAGAATTAAAGATACGAAAAACAAAAATAATTTTGAACCAGGCATCTACCCATTGTTTGATGGCAAGGTTAATATTATAGAAAATGAAAATATCTTGGACTCCAAGATTGAGGTTATGCGTCAACATTATCTCGCTGATGTTGTGCATAAAGATGGTAAAAATAACAAAGGTGTAAAAAAGTGAAAGTTCTGTTTCTTAATTTACCATGGCAGAGGGGGCAGAAGTGGGGGGTTAGAGCAGGCTCCCGCTGGCCGCATATAAAAGATATAGGTGAGGGCGATTACCTCCCCTTCCCTTTCTTTTTAGCATATGCTACCGCGTTATTACGTAAAAATCATATTGATGCAATAATTACCGATGCCATAGCAGATAAAATTTCAGAAGATAGGTTTCTTAGCCAAATTATAGCTGATAAGGCAGATTATGTCGTTATAGAGACATCAATACCATCTTTTGAAAATGACTTAGAGATTACTAGGAAAATATCAGAGATGGGTTTTTCCGTCATACTCTGCGGCCCAAATTCAGAAATATACAAGCCAGAGTTTTTAGAAAAACACACATTTATAGATTATATTTTGTGTGGTGAATACGAGTTTATCTTGTTGGAGCTCTTGAAGGCGCTCGAAAGCGGAAAGCCGCTTTCCGATGTTAAAGGAATAGTGTATAGGCTGCAAGGCAAGGTGAAGAAGACTGTAAAAAGGGAGCCTTTTGATATTGATTATCTGCCATGGCCACACAGAGAGACATTGCCGATGGGCAAGTATTTGGACGCTCCGGGTGAGATGCAAACTCCAAGCGCGCAGATGCTAGCTTCGCGAGGGTGCCCCTTTAAATGTCAATTTTGCCTTTGGCCGCAGGTAATTTACCAGGGCAATCATTATCGAGCCAGAAGCGTAAAAGACGTTATAGATGAGATGGAATTTTTAGTAAGAGAAAAGGGGTTTAAATCCATATATTTTGATGATGATACCTTTAATGTTGGTAAGAAGAGAATGCTTGAAATTTGCCGGGAAATTAAAAAGAGGGGTCTCGATAAGGTCCAATGGGCTATTATGGCAAGGCCCGATTTAATGGATGAGGAGATATTGCTTTGCATGAAAGAGTCTGGACTCTGGGCAATAAAATACGGGGTAGAATCCATACATCAGCGCCTGGTAGACAGTATTGGAAAAGATATGGATCTAAAAAAGTCGAGGCGGATGATAGAATTCACTCAAAAACTTGGCATTAGGACGCATTTGACTTTTACTTTTGGCCTGCCAGGCGAGACAAAAGAGACAATAGAAAAGACTATCCTAGCGGTTAAGGCATTAAATCCATTCTCCGTGCAATTTTCTATAGTTACCCCCTTTCCCGGGACAAAGATGCATGAAGTATTTGACAAAAAGAACTTGATAGTTACGAAGAAATTTTCTTCTTATGATGGGCATTATCAAAGCGTAATTAGAACAGAACATTTAACGCCGTTAGATTTGAAAAATGCCAAGATCAGGGCATACAGAGTTTGGCAAGACCACTTAAGAAGCAGAGCAGGGCTAACCGGCAACCTTAAAAAATTCTTGCAGTATGCGTATACTCATAGCTTAAGTGCCGCTTTACGTAAGGCCTTAAGCTATCTGAGGTACGTTATAGTTCAAAAAAACAGATATATGAATTTAAGGGATTTGTGATAACGGATATTATAATATGCCTAAAGTGAATATTTTTCAAAAAGCCTTAAATATTGCAACAAGGGTAATGCGTTCTCAGAATAGAAAAGCTATTGATATTTTGCTGATCCAATGCCCCCCCTGGGATATTTCTATGCCTCCTTTGGGCATAGCTTACCTTACATCTTATCTGGAAAAGCACGGTTGTTCTACTTATCCCTTGGATCTAAATATCGTATTGTTCGGTTTAGCAGCGAAAAAAGATAAATATTTGTGGGAACAGAGGAGTTACGATGCCTGGGTAGACGACGGATTCTATGCAAAAACATGGCCTTCCTTGCGTAATATTACGAGAAGAGCTATAAAGAAGGCTCTG
>Ga0222626_1000721_pt1 | contig 17286 bp, 12 predicted proteins | sample AntAcemetageno91_FD_179862 | JGI IMG/M metagenome (GOLD analysis project Ga0222626, IMG submission 179862) | Saline water microbial communities from Ace Lake, Antarctica - #91 | ecosystem: Environmental > Aquatic > Non-marine Saline and Alkaline > Saline | place: Antarctica: Ace Lake | collected...
TCCAACCCATTGATCTCCCGCTTTAAATTATCCCGATGGATAATATCTGCAACTTGGATCAGCATGGGTTGCTGCATATCAGGAAAAACAACAAAATCACATTCATACCCATTTTTTAAAAAGAAAACAGATTCCGTCCCTCTACGAATCCCTGCAAAAACAAGATTTTCAAGGCGTTTGCCCCGATCTTCGGAAAAGGCATATCTGATGGCAGAGGCAATTCCGTTATCATAAAGATAAATCTTTTTGTTGCTCATTTCCCGTTTCACCACGGCTGGTGCATATTTTTCCACATAGGTTACCATGTAGATGGAAAAGATTTGATCCATCAAGCGGTAAATGGAATCCTTTCCGATCTTTATCCCCCTGGATTTCAACTCATTATACAATTTATTGACGGAGAATTCCTTTGTAAAGGAGCCAATAAGGCGTTTAATAAGATATTTAAGAATGGATGCATCGGTGATCTCATATCTATCCATTAGATCCCGGTAAAGCATGACATTAAAATATTCCTGTAAAATGTTTGCTTTAAATCGGGTATCCACGCCAACCAGTTCCGGATATCCACCCCAGACAAGATATTCATCAAAACGATTTTGAATTTTTGCACGGTTTTGTGTGGAATGGCGATCCCTGGAATCAATACCGTGAAAGGATAAAAATTCCAAAAAAGATAAAGGCATGATTTCAAAAGAGAGGCTTCGCCCCCGCAGCGAAGTGGCAATTTCCTTTGACAGCATTTTTGCATTAGAACCGGTAAGAAAAATTTTTCTGGTCACTGTGTCATACAGGCGGCGGACATACTTTTCCCAGTTTGGAATTTCCTGAATTTCATCAAAAAAGACATATATATCATCTAATTTTTGATCAGGGTAAAGTTCAAAATAGGCACCCAGTATTCGATCATAATCAGTGTCCAAATCCAATCGTTCATCTTCAAAGTTAATATATAATATCTGTTCTCTTTTTACACCACTTTTTTCAAGATTTGCCATGAGTTGAAAAAGATACCATGTCTTCCCCGCCCTGCGTGGCCCAATAATGGTTATGATCTTGTCCAGATCAAGAGGAACTTCCAAATGTCGCTGCTTAAAAGGGGGTAGGGATCTTAAATGAAAATCTTTGATTATTGTTTTCAATACTTGATTCATACGGCTATTTTCCTTAATTAAAGGACAGTATTGATAATAATATACCTATAGTAGCGGAAAATATCAACACCATTGTGCATCACTACCTTGTCCGCTGAACCTGCACAGCCATGGGTTAAAATGGCCCGCTGAAGAATAGACACGCATAACCTCCAAATATTCGATATGCGCTGTCAAAAATGGCCGAGCTTAGAACCAAGGCCCCATAAGGCATCTTGAGATGATAGTTGTGAATTACAGTAAGTGCTTTCAGTTATTGAGCACTTAATCAATGCATTCCATGGTGTAAAAGGTTCTTCAGCTGGATGGATCCGTCTATATTGAGAGGGCTTCTTTAACACTTTTTCCAATATCGTTCAATCCATAAGGCTTCTTTATATATTGGCTTGCGCCCAGGGCCATCATTTCCTTAACCCGGGATGTTTCTGAAAATCCACTGGCAATGATTGCCCTTTGATCCGGACGGATTTGGATAATTCTTTTGTAGGTTTCAAGGCCATCAATACCTGTATCCATAATCATGTCCAGGAGGAGTAGATCCACATTGGTGGTTTTAATAAATTCCACCGCCTTTTCGCCACTCTCCACAGATGAAACCCTGTAATTGAGTTTTTGCAGCATGATTGTGGCAACCTCTCTTTGTTCTTTGATATCATCAACCACTAAAATATGTTCGCCAGCTCCTCGGTAATGGTCAAAAGAGAGGGGTGTTTGCTGTTTTTTTTCCTCCTGACTGGTGACGGGAAAATAAATGGTAAAAGCAGTTCCCGCATTGGGTGTGCTTTTTATGTCAATGTATCCACCATGATCCTGAATTGTTCCCCAGACCACGGCCACTTTCTTATTAAACTTGCAAAAGAATGCTCAATCTGATTTGTCCCAGCATATTGTCAGAGTGTTTTTAAATTCGTTCATTGGGAGTCATCTGGGTAAATATCATAATCTGGATAATGAATTTTGGCACACTCCTGGCAAATGCTATGGCTGAATTCCGCTTCGGAATGCGAATGAATATATGCCTCAATCTGGTTCCAATACCCCTTGTCGTCCCTTATCTTTTTGCAGTGGGAGCAAATGGGAAGCAGGCCACTCAATTTTTTTACGTTTGACAGGGCAATCTGTAATTCTGTTATCACGGTTTCCTTGTCTTTTAAAGCTTCTTCAAGCTTGTGTTGTGTTCGGGTCAGCTCATTTGTTTCCGTAACGGTCAACATAAACTCCTGGGGAGATGACACCTTGAAACCGGTTTCTCCATTGGTATGTGCTGCCTCCAGCTGAACATGATACCCGCCAGGCATTTCTTTTTTTCCCGTGGCCATGGGTGAAAGCCTTGCCGATATCTGTTTACCCCCGGGTGATTTGTAAAAGGCTTTATACCTTGCACGGAAAGCCTGGCCGTCCTCATTGACCATAAGGTCGGCAAAGGCCATTCTTGAAAGACGGCTACCAAAACCGGGAACCATTTTCGCAAACGTATTGTTGAAATGTTGAATGGTTCCAGAACTGTTCAGGGTAACATACCCCACAGGGGCTTCATTAAACAGGCGGATATATCGATGGCGGTTTTCTTCCAGTTGCACCTGGGTGTTCAAAAGTTCTTCATTCTGAAGCTCAAGCTCAATTTGATGCACGCTCAGCTCTTCGATGAGGGTGTGCACATCTTTCCGGGTCAAATCGTTGAATTTATCCGGTAAATCTTGCAGCATGGCTTCGGCTCTTAACCGAAGGGATTTTTTTGTGTCAGTAAATGTCATTTTTTAGTCCTCTGGTAAAAAAAGTGCTGATGGCGATTCTGATACCCCTGCTATGGTCATTCAAGAAGAGATGTGGGGGTATCAATAACAACTGCAAGCATGTCTCCAGGCAAGGAAAATGCAATAATCTCAAATTTGTCAGGATAGTTACTATCATTTATACGCTGGGTGCCCGACAGGTAAGACGTACACGTATTAAGCACCCCGTGGACATTTTTCAATACACCACACTCCGCCAGTTCTGGCCAGAGTGCTTCCATTGTTTTTCCCCTCAGCTGCTCAAAGTCACCCCCTAAAAATTCCCGGGCTTTCGAATTGATATTTTCAAGAACCAATGTTCCCTGATCCGTTTTTTTAAAGAAATACATTCCCAGGGGTATATGGTGGATCATATCCTTTGATGCCTGTCTGCTGTGCTGGAGTTCCAGTTTAGCATTTTCCGATTCCGTAATATCCACAAAGGTTAAAATGGTCCCAGAATAGGTATTTGGACCGATGTCGTAGGGAAGGATGCGGATCATGTAGTGGGTGTTGTCCCGGGTTGTTTTCTTCAGGGAAACAGGCTTATTATCTTTCTGGATCTTTCCAACGTAATTGAGGATATCAAAATCTAAAATGTGGTGGGAAATGTGGTCAATGGGCCTGCCAAGATCCTTGTCCAGGATGTTGAATATCTCGTTCAACCGGGGTGAATACTTGCGGATTTCATTGTTTTCATCAAGGATCAGGATCTCTATTCCTGAACTGTTCAAAAGGTTTTGCACATCATTGTTCATCTCTGTGAGTTCATTGATTTTGTTTTGGTATTCGGCATTCACCGTGAACAGCTCTTCGTTGGTACTCTGCAGTTCTTCATTGGTACTCTGAAGCTCTTCGTTGCTTGCAAGCAGCTCTTCGTTAGTGGCCTGTAGTTCTTCATTGGATGTCTCCAGCTCTTCAATGGTTGCCTGGAGGTTTTCATTGGAAAATTGGAGTTCCTGTTCAAGGTCCTTGATTCTCTGCTGTACATCTTTTTCAATGTTATACACCTCTATGGCCGGGAGGGAGCCTGACGGATCTTGTTTTACCTCCTCAAAAAAAACAGTCACCAGTGATTCAAAACCTTTCTTTTCCGGCAGGGGAATAATCCGGAGATTAATTCTTTTCAGTTCCTCCTTTTTAGAAATTTTAACATTGGTGTACAACAGCTCCTTTTTTTTTCTAAATACCCGTTGAATGCCTGTGGATAAAGGAATGGCCAGCTCCTTGGTGGCCATTTTGGAGATGTTGAATTCAGCCTTGCCCGACGGCACTTTGAGGAAATCCCGGGCATCTCCAAAAATATGGATGATATCCAGTTTATCGTTGACGATAACCGACAGGGGGAGTAGATGATTTTCCAGGGCACTCATGTATCGATTCATCATATTATTATTGTTTTCAACGCGGCTGAACCGCCTGGATGATTCCTGGAAAGCAAAGGGTCGATGCCCGGAACTCTGGTTCTTTTTTTCGTTCCTTACGCTATCCAAGGGCTGTCGCAAAACTTGGTGCTTGCCGGTGCAGCGATAAATTTTGTATTTCTGGTGAATGGGTGCAAAAAAAGTACCCATATCACCGATGGTTTCACTGCCCCCCAGAAAGAGAATGCCGCTGGGATTCAATGAAAAATTGAACCATTCCATTACCTTTTGCTGGAGTACTGGCTGTAGGTAAATGAGAAGGTTTCTACAGCAGATCAGATCGATTTTGGTAAACGGTGGATCCTTCACCAGATTGTGCTGGGCAAAGACAACCATCTCTCTTATGTGGCGGGCTATTTGATAATTTTCATCTTTTCTGTAAAAATATTTTCCCAGCAATGTTGGGTTCAGGTCTGCAGCAATGCTTTCCGGATAAATGCCGTTGCCGGCTCGGACAATGGCGTCCCGATCAAGATCCGTGGCAAATATTTTTATGTCCCTTGAAACCCCCAGACTCTCCATCGCCTCCTTGACAAGGATGGCGATGGTGTATGCTTCCTCCCCTGTGGAGCAGGCCGTAACCCAAAAGCGCAGTTCCCGGTTGCTTGACTGATGGATAAGCTCGGTGAGCCCCTCTTTCATCAACACGTCCATGGCTTCGGGATTTCTGAAAAAGCTGGTAACCCCAATGAGCAGTTCCTTGTAAAGGGTGATCACCTCCACCGGATATTTTTGCAGATACCGGACATAATCACCTAACTGATCAATCTGATTCACCGTCATGCGACGTTCGATACGCCGAGAGATGGTGGAGGGTTTGTAGTAGGTAAAATCAACTTTTGTCTTTTCCCTGAGTTCTGCAAAAATCTGGATAAGCCCGTTTTCGTCGGTGAGCAGGGTGCCCGAGGGTTTATTGCGGGCAACATAGGGATGGCCCACATACGCCATTAACTGGTCCGACATGTCCTGGGAATGCAGGATAAAATCAGCCATACCTGTTGAGATGGCAGCCCTTGGCATTCCGTTGAATTTACAGCTGCTCTCATCCTGAACCATGACCATGCCGCCGTGCTCTTTAACGGCCCGGACCCCCCGGGTTCCATCACTGCCGGTTCCGGACAGGATGATGGCAATGGCCCTTTCGGCCTTATCTTCGGCCAGGGATTTAAAGAAAATATCAATGGGCAGGTTAATGCTTCGGGAAAGATCCTTTTCCTTGAGAATTAATTTGCCGTGGAAGATGGTGAGGTTTTTTCTGGGGGGAATCATATAAATATTATTGGGTTGAACAACCATACCATCCACGGTATAGTTAACGGGTATTTTGGTCCGTTTGGACAAAATTTCCACCATCAGGCTCTTGTAATCAGGGGAAAGGTGCTGAATGACAATGAAAGCCATGCCGCTGTCCTCGGGCATGCCACTGAAAAGTTCTTCAATGGCTTCCAGGCCGCCGGCAGATGCGCCGACCCCCACATAATGGACAACCTTTTCTACAGACTCTTTTTTTTCCATGGGTAATCCTTTAAACCTCTCTTGATGGATTATTTTAATGGGTGTTTTTTCATAAAATTACTCGCTTTTAAAACAGTATATCCCTGGGATTCAACAATTCTGGCAGTGGCAAAAAGGATATCCGGGTCATCATCCACGATCAATATGTTAAGGTGTTCATTCATGGCCTCACTCCTTTTTCAGTGGAAGGGTGAAATAGACGGTGGTACCTTCACCCAGAAGACTTTCTACCCAGATGTTGCCGAAATGGGCCTCGATGATTTTACGGGTGATAATCATGCCAAGCCCTGTACTCTTTTCCCCGCCGATTTTTTGGGTGCTGGTTTTCTCAAAGGGTTTAAACAGTTTGTTCATCTCTTCAGGGGGGATGCCGGGTCCCTGGTCTTTTACGGAAAAGGTAATGCCGTCTTCAGTGGTCTGCAGGTGGATGGTCACCGCGGTTTTCGGATGGGTATGTTCAATGGCGTTGGATACCAGATTGGTGATGACCTGTTCAATTTTAGAGCCATCCATGCACATGCGGGGGAAATGGGTTGCTTTTTTCACCTCCAGGGCAATCCCTTTTTTTGCAGCTTGAATTTCATTGAGTTGCAGGCTTTGGTCAAGAATGTGTCGCATATCCGCCGGCTGTAGATCCAGTTCAAATTTACCTGCCTCAATGGCACTTACATCTAAAAAATCATCCACCAACCGTTTCATGAACAGACTGGATCTGTGAATGGTCTCCAAAAAGCCGACCTGTTCGTCGTCCAGCAGCGGTGCGGCTTCATCCATAAGAAACTCAGCGTAGGTGATCACAAGTCCAATGGGTTTTCTCAGATCATGGGCTGCCATGCCCAGAAATTGATTTTTTTCCTGGTTAAGCCGGTGAAGCTGGGCATTTTTTTTATGAAGTTCCCGTGCCAGGTTGCTCAACTCTTCATTCAGGTAAATTATCTGTTTCTGAACCTCGTCAAGCTCTCCATGATCGAACTGGCCAAAGGCAATAATCTGCCTGTCAGTAAATTCAAACATGAAATGATATGTCTGGGGAAGCCCATCGGGTTTTTTGATGTTAAGGGGATAACTCTTGCCAGGACTCTCCTTGATTGTTGCCAGATCAAACTGATTATGGAAATTTACAAGAATACTTTTAAATGAGCGCCCCTGAAGATCCTGCCCCAATTGGGCATTGGCAAAAGCGTTGGCTTTGAGTATCTTCCCATTTTCTGACAATACAAAAACAAGGTTTGCCGATTTTTCCACAAACTTTTCATAAACATCGGGCTGAAAGCTTTTTTTCTCAGTATTCATTTGCGTGGCTCCATGTCTCGGCCTCCAGTTCATCAATAGAACTGATATAATAAACCTTTTTAAATTCCTTCAATAATGCGGTTTGATCACCGCGAAAGCCTTGTCCCCCCACAATGATATCCAGTTCAGGGAAATTTTCGCGTATGGATTTAACGGCTTGAATCAGGTGAGGTAAATTAAACTCAATCCCCAAAGACAGTCCCACCATGTCGGGTTCGATTTCATGGATAAACTCCACCATTTCGTCAATGGGGGTGTTGGCACCGAGAAAGTAGCTATCCCACCCATTCATTTCAAGGATATCCGCAACCATTCTTCCCCCAATTTGGTGGTACTCATTTGCGATGCAGGAAATGATTGCCTTTTTTGAGGTAAGTCTTTTTTTGAATAAAAACGGATATACCAGGTTTAGCAGACTTTCTGTTATTGCCGTGGCAAGGTGTTCCCTGGCCACAGAAAGCTTATTTACTTCCCAAAGTGTGCCACCTGATAAAGCGTGGCCCGAAACAGCTGGAGATATAAATCTTTAATGTCGATGCCCTGGTCCAGCAGATCCTGCACAATTTTTGAGCACGTGCATCTGTCCCCTGCAATCAGCGATGAAAAATAGTGATCGTATAGTGTCTTGTTGATCATTTGTAGTCGTCTTTCCTCATTTTAGGAACCGTCTTAAATAACTTGTTCATTTCAGAACACGCCACCGTTTGTGCTGATATTGTTTCTGTGAAAAAATACGGACTGTTCACTTATGGTAAGGATGGAAGCAATTTTTTTACTGAATTTTGGCCTGGTTCAAAAGAGCATATGCCAGAATAACACTGTTTCCATGTCTTTCACCTTATCAAATAGATAAGTGCCCACACATATGTTTTTCAGTATTCCATAGGCATATACCGTTTATATACCTGGATTTGATCCCGAAGAACATTTGCTCGGGTACTTAGGAACTTCGACGATAATAAACTACCAAATTAAAATTTTTTATAATGCAATATCAACATATTAAACTGGACATACTGGTAGTCTATATTCGGCTAAGTCCCTTATACTCATCTGATATTTACAATATTGATTTTACATGAGAGATCAAAATTATCAAAAATGTTACCCTGTTTTGAACCAGACTGTATTTTTATGAGATACTAATCACTTTTTGTGCGGTATCCCATCTCTTCCAGTAGTTCGAACAATTTTTTCTGCTGAAAGGGTTTTACCAGATAATATTCACATCCTTCATGGAATGCAGACAAGACATTTTCTTTATCACGCAGGGCTGTTACCATAACTATTTTCACACCGGCACCAAGAAAAATTTCGTTATCTGCCTCTATTCTCCTGATATTTTTTAAGGTTTCGTGGCCATCCATTACAGGCATGTTAATGTCAAGGAAAATAACATCGTAAAAGTCCTTTTCATTCAAAGAAATTGTAAAATACTCGACAGCTTCTTTACCATTGGCGGCAATATCACAGTGCCCAATATCTTCCAGCATTGTGTGCAGAAGTTTTCGATTTGGCACATCATCGTCTACAATTAGAAAGTTCATTTTTCCCTTTTTAGTTTTGTGTTTTTATGTTGGAGGTAGCATGTATATTTTTCCAAGATATTCTGCACCTTTTCAATTTTAATGGGTTTGGAAATATAATCATCCATCCCGAGTTTTAAGAATTTGTCCTGATCACCCTTCATGGCAAGGGCAGTAACGGCGATGATCGGTATGTGCTGCAAAGACATTTCCCTGATCCTCCGGGTAGTTTCAATACCGTCCATCCCCGGCATCCTTACATCCATGAAAATGATATCAAATTCCTGTTTTGACACCGCCTCAAGCGCCTCTTCACCGGAAGCTGCCATAAAACCGTTGAGATTAAACAAGGAAAGAAACTCACCCAGGAGCTCCCGGTTCATTTCGACATCGTCCACAATCAGTGCTTTTATTTTGGTTATGCGCTTTCCAACGGGTGTGCTCTGATGGTCATCATTCTTTTGTTTAGACAATGAATCATACCTTTCAATAAGGGGAAGCTCAACCCAGAAACAACTCCCCTGATCCCCTGTACTTTCCAGTCCGATGTCACCCTTCATCTGTTTGGCCAGGCGTTTGCTGAGCGCAAGGCCGAGACCGGTGCCCGGAATAGTTCCTGCCTCTTTCCCCAGGCGGTTGAACGGAATAAAAAGTTCTCCCAGCTTATCGCTGGGAATGCCGGGGCCGGTGTCGGTTACCATTATCCGAACACCCTTTTCATGCATGACCGCAACAATACGAACGGTTCCTTCTCTGGAATTGTACTTTACAGCATTTGAGAGCAGGTTGATCAATATCTGTTTTAAGCGGTTGCGGTCGGCCAGAACCCTCATCAATGGGTCAAAAGACCTGCAATTCAGACATATTCCACTATCTTCCGCAAGGGACTGGACAAGATCCAGACACTCATTCATCACTTCTGAACAATCCACAGATTCCAACAAGAGTACTGTTTTCCCGCTTTCGATCAGGGCAAGATCCAACACCTCGCTAACAAGGGTGAGCAGAAGCCTGCCGCCAGAAAGTATTTTTTGGACATAGTTGGCCTGAGTCGGATTTAAGGTTTTATCCGTCTCCAGGATCTGTCCAAATCCCAGGATAGAATTTAACGGCGTACGAAGTTCATGGCTCATGGAGGATAAAAATATGCTCTTGGCAAGATTGGCTCGCTGGGCTGAATCCCGGGCCTCAATTAGAGCATCTTCCGTCTGCTTGTGCTCGGTGATGTCGCTCATCACAATTCGGGTCATTATGGCACCCTCTACATTCAGCACGGTAGTTGTTGCCAGATGCACCCAAAGCGGAAACCCATCATTTTTCAGCATTCTCAGATTGCACTCTTGAGGCATTTTGGTTTCAAAGACCTGATTGCTATGCAGGTAGTAAATATCCTGGTCCTCTTTCAGAATGAAACGAGTGAACGGCTTTTTGATAAGCGCATTCCGGTGTGTTCCCAGCAACGTCATAGCGGTGGAGTTGCACTCAAGGATCAGCTTTTGTTCGTCAATGCTGAAAAAGCCTACCGGAGCCATGTTGAAGAAGTCAAAATAACGAGTTCGTTCGTCGGCCAGTTCCTCCTGAGATTGTTTCAGCTCATCATTTTGCATCTCCAGTTCAATCTGATGGACCTGAAGATCATGAATCAGAGTTTTCATATCAGCAGGAGAGAATTTGGCAGGGTCAGCATTATCACCGGATGATGCTTCCAATACATCTTCGGCCCTTTGCCTGAGATTGGAGACATTAATCGCTTTTTGCTTTTTTTGGGGCATGGTCATTACCTTATATTTAACAATATAAAAATTCAGAGTTCAGAGTAAACAATTTCGTACTGTGTTTTATTTCAAATTCCCTTTCAGCACGCTTTCCAAGGTCAGTTTTATCAAAAATTATTTTGTCTTTTACTATGATCCCTCATTTCTCATTTCTCTTTCCTTTTTCCTCTTTTCCCAACCATGCCAAATTCCTTTCAGTTGTTGCAAATTCTATGGTCCGATCTTCTTCATTTTTCAAAACAGTAACGGTTAACCACACATCAATGATCGTTCCATCCTTTGCCTTGCGTTTGGTTCTAAATGACTTGATGAACTTACCTTTTTCTAACGATTCAATGATTCTTTTTTGCTCGGGTACAATATCATCTGCCTGGATTTCTTTGATATTCATTTTAAGTGCCTCAGCTTCTGTCCACCCGTACAATTGTGCGGCACCTTTATTCCATGCCAGAATGTCACCATGCAGGTTCTGAACAGTTATGGCATCATTGGAATCTATCAAAACCGTTGCCAGTCGTTTAAATTGGTCCGCCTGCTTTATCTTGTTCACGTTAAAAAAGGTCATGACCACACCATCAATAATATTTTCCATTGTTCGATAGGGTGTTATCTTTAATGAATACCAGGTCGTATCCCTGGACAGGATATCCAATTCCACAGAATTGAGATCTTTAAGGACCTTTCCGGCCAGGCTGACAAGATCAATATCTGTGAAGTTGGTTTTAAGATCATTTAACGGTCTGCCGACATCGCTGGGTATCAGGTTTATGATTGTGGTCGCAGCAGGGGTGAATTCTTTAATGCACAGGTTCATGTCTATAAAGATAGTGGCAATTTGGGTAGCTGCCAAAAGGTTGCTCATGTCATTACAGGCTTTGGCATAATCATCTATCTTGTTTTGAAGCTCATTATTTACCGTCGACAATTCCTCATTGGTGGACTGCAGCTCTTCTTTGGATGTTTCCAGTTCTTCGTTGGAGCTCTGCATCTCCTCATTTACAGATTGCATCTCTTCATTTATCGATTTTAACTCCTCATTGGAAGATTCCAGCTCTTCTATCGTAGACTGAAGGTATTCACGGGTGGATTGTAGCTCTTGCTCCAGATCTGGACCGGTAATCTCCTTGCTTGTGGCATCGATACTCCCGTCCTTTTTTTTATCTGGCACATTCACAGGCGCTTGATCTTCAAACATGACCAGCCAGAGACCAGCCAGATTCTCTCGTTCTGTCATTGGTTTAACCGATATAGTCACCTTACAAAACTCGCCATGATATTTGAGATTTATGTTATTGCAAACCATCACCTTTTTTTCTCGAACTGATTTGTGGACAGCTATCATCAAACTGTTCTTAAGATCCTCACGCACCAGGTCCAGAACATTAAAACTGGGCATTCCCATGGGTGGCACCAGGTACTTTTCTGTTTTGCCTAAAAAATGAAGCACTTCATATTTATTATTGATCAGAAGACCCGCAGGCGCGTACTCATCAAGGACTACCTTTTCAAGCAAAACCTGTAAGTTCATTTTGACGAGCGTGTTATCATTTTGGGAACTTTTGATTATTTCTTGAACACTGTGCCCAAGACTATCCGGATAATCCAGTTGTCTGGTAACCACTGATGATTTGCGGTGAAATATTTTCCATTTTCTATTGAATGATTCAAAAAGGTCTGTGTATCCACCAATACTTTCAGATGTTCCAAGAAATAGAATGCCATTCGGGTTTAATGTGTAATGAAACAAAGGGATGATTTTTTTTTGAAGCGTAGTGTCCATATAGATCATCAGATTCCGGCAACTCACCAGATCCAGTCGAGAAAATGGCGGGTCCTTAATCAGGTTCTGGATCGAAAAGACAATCATGTCCCGGATCTGCTTTTTAATATGTAACCCATCCGGCCCTTTTTCAAAATATTGGTTTAATCTATTTTTAGAAATATCTACACTGATACTCTCAGGATATATCCCTTTGCGAGCAAAATCCATGGCTTCAGGGTCAATATCCGTGGCAAAGATTTGAATCGTAAAATATTTTTTAATTTTATCCATTAATTCAGAAAGGATGATGGCAAGAGAATAGGCTTCCTCTCCTGTTGAGCAGCCAGCAACCCAGATGCGGAGCCTTGAATTCTTAGGTTTATTTTTTAACAGATGAGGTAGGGTCTCTCGTTCAAGTACTTCATAGGCTTGTGGGTCTCTAAAAAAGCTGGTTACCCCGATAACCAGATGTTTAAAGAGATCGTCTATCTCAACAGGGTTTTTCTGAAGGTACAACACATAATCAGATAACTTTTTTATTTGTTGCAAGCCCATACGGCGTTCGATGCGGCGTGAAATCGTGGCAGGCTTGTAATAAGAAAAATCATGACCGGTTGTACTTCGGATCAGGGCGAAAACTTTCTGCATTTGATCTTCAACCAGGATGTCTGAAAGTCTTAACTTGCCCTGGGAAGTTAAAAAAGGATGTTGTACGTATTTGATCAGGGCCTCTGGCATTTTTTCTACCGGGAGGATAAAATCGATAAGTCCTGTATTAACAGCATTTTTGGGCATACCATCGTATTTTGCCGTGTCCGGCTGTTGAACCATGGCCATGCCACCTTCACCTTTGATTGCTCTGACCCCCAGTGTTCCGTCCGATGCGGTTCCTGAAAGAATGATGCCGATGGCGTTTTCCCCCAGATCTTCAGAAAGGGACCTGAAAAAGAAATCAATCGGCAGATTAATAGTGCCGGTGTCTATCGGTTCGAGCAGGTGAAGTTTGCTATTAAATATTGTAATATTTTTACCCGGAGGATTTAAATAGATATGATTTGACTGAATATTTGTACCGTCTTTGATCTCCACGACATCCATAGTGGTTTTTTTACCAAGAAGTGATGCCATAATGCTTTTATGCTTGGGACTTAAATGTTGAATGACCACAAAAGCCATGTTGCAGTCTTGTGGCATTGCTGTAAAAAAGACCTCAAGCGTTTCTAATCCTCCGGCGGATGCACCGATACCGATGATGGGAAAGGGGATATCTTTTTTGATTATTCCTTTTGGGGAAGCCTTTTTTATAGGGGCCTCTGGGGACACAGGTTTCTTTCTTTTCGGCATAGTCGATCCTTTCTTAAATATTTAATGGAAGTCCAATACTTTCGCCAATTTTATTCTTGATCAAACCATTTCTCCTATGATGTGATAGAAAAGATCCCAAAGCCCATATATAGGGCTCAATCCGTTAATTCAAAGCGCATTTAAAAATTTGGCAAAGGTATTAAAGTATCAGAATAATTCAATTCAGAAAATATAATCATCCATTCCGGCTTTCAAAAATTAGACAATTTGTTTTTATTTTTGGATCTTATCAGCTTCACGAATCTCTACCTTTGTTAAAATTGATTATAAAAGTTTCTAAATTATTCAAACTTAAAATTAAAGATGTGTTTTTAAAACGGTCAACAATGGAATGGTCGCCTCTTTGGAATGCCTGCCCTCCGATAATGATGGGAAGTGTTCAATAAAGGGAAGCTCAACCCAGAAACAACTCCCCTTCTCCCCTGTACTTTCCAGTCCGACGTCCCCCTTCATCTGTTTGGCCAGGCGTTTGCTGAACGCAAGGCCGATACCGGTGCCCGGAATAGTTCCAGCCTCTTTTCCCAGGCGGTTGAACGGAACAAAAAGCTCTCCCAGCTTATCAGCGGGAATGCCGGGGCCGGTGTCGGTTACCGTTATCCGAACACCCTTTTCATGGTTGACCGCAGCAATACGGACGGTTCCTTCTCTGGAATTGTATTTTATAGCATTTGAGAGCAGGTTGATCAATATCTGCTTTAAGCGGTTACGGTCGGCCAGAACCCTCATCAATGGGTCAAAAGACCCGAGATCCAGACATATTCCAATCTCTTCTGCAAGGGGCTGGACAATACCCAGACACTCAGTCATCACTTCTGAACAATCCACAGATTCCAACAAGAGTTCTGTTTTCCCGCTTTCGATCAGGGCAAGGTCCAACACCTCGCTAACAAGGGCGAGCAGACGCTTGCCGCCAGAAATTATTTTTCGGACATAGTTGACCTGAGTCGGATTTAAGCTTTTATCCGTCTCCAGGATCTGGCCAAATCCCAGGATAAAATTCAACGGCGTGCGAAGTTCATGGCTCATGGAGGATAAAAATATGCTCTTGGCAAGATTGGCCTGCTCGGCTGAGTCCAGTGCCTCAATTAGAGCATCTTCCGTCTGCTTGCTCTCGGTGATATCAGATATTACCCCAATCAGGCCACTGACATCTCCCTTACTGTCAGTAAAACCAGACTTATTAAAAATAACATCCCGTAATTCACCCTTGGTATTTTTGACTTGAAATTTATAGGTCTGCACCCTCTCTTTCCCATCAAGAAGTTCTTTATCCTTGGCATGATAGATCTCAGCGAGTTCCGGCGAAGTGATATCAAATACGCTCTTTCCGATCAATTTTTCTTCTATTTCGCCAAAGAAGGTTTCAAATGCCCTATTTAATCCCAGGTATTGTCCATCTCTGTTCTTATAAAAAAGTGGAATCGGTATCGCATTAATCAGAGTACGAAGAAAAGCCTCTTTCTCTACTAAAACCTCCTCTGCCCTCTTACGTTCGGTGATATCAGTTGCAATGCCTTCAAGGGCGACTGGTTGGCCATGATCACCTTTTATCAAAACATTTCGCTGATTGATCCACCGCTCACTCGTGTCTTTATGGACAATTTTATATTCGTATACCAGTGGGACGAATCCGTTGATCATATTTTCCCACTGTTCGCTGAAATACGAATCAGAGTCAGGGTGTATGATCTCTTTGATCAGCAATGGATTTGTATACCAATCCTCAGGAGGGTACCCGAAAATTATTTCTGATGCTGGGCTCACATACTCATACTTGCCATCAGGAAGAGAAATGCGGTAAAACGTATCCGGAAAGTTTTCAGTCAGTCTTCGATACCTGTTCTCACTTTTATTAAAGGCCTTTTCAATTTTTTCTAACTCTAAGATTCTTTGTTTTAATTCTTCATAAGTTGGTTTTTTGGACATTTTAGCACCTTCGATAAAAACGATTTGCTTCATGTACTTACACGTAACTTGCAAATTATAGTGATTCCAATGTTGACAAGGTACTAATCACTTTTTGTGCTGTATCGCATCTCTTCCAGCATTGTGTGCAAAAAATTTCGATTTATCAGATCATCGTCCACAATTAAAAATTTCGTCTTTCCCTTTTTAGTTTTGTCTTTTTATAATAAACTGGCTTTCCTGTCTCGCTCACTGAGATAAAAATCATCGCTGGCTTGATCTTCTCCATCTGATAATTCATTTTTAATTTTCACAAATGCATCTATGTTTTCTAAAAACAAATCGACCAGTTTCGGCTCAAAATGACTGCCGTTTCCCTGTTTGATGATTTCTAAGGTTTTTCCAATGGGATAAGGGCTTTTATAGGGCCTTCTGGATGTCAGGGCATCAAACACATCTGCCAGACCGGCTATTCTGCCGCAAACCGGAATTTTATCCTCTTTCAGCCCATAGGGGTATCCTGTGCCATCCCATTTTTCATGATGTGTCAATGCAATATCACGCGCCAGGATCATCAACTCAGAGTTATGGCCGTCAAGCAGTTTTCCGCCGATAACAGAGTGCTGTGTCATGGTTTGCCACTCTTCAGAGGTGAGTTTTCCGGGTTTCAAAAGAATGGTGTCCGGTATGCCGATTTTACCGACATCATGCATTGGACTGGCATTTAACAGAAGATCTAATTCAGGATCACCCATGCCGATTAATCCACCCAATACAACACACATCCGGCTCATTCTGTTAATATGGGCACCTGTTTCCGGATCACGGTATTCAGCTGCCTGCCCCAATCTACGAATAACTTCAAGACGGGTATTTTCCAGTTCAAGCGTTCGTATCTTTACCTGTCTCTCCAGAATAATATTCTGGTTCTGGACTTGACTATGCAAGAGCCTGATCCTGAGCATATTTTGTATTCTTGTTAATGCTTCTATCTTATCAAATGGTTTTGTTAAAAAATCCTGGGCACCTGATGCCAGTGCATGAATACGTGTAATGTTATCCTGCAATGCCGTCAGGACAAGTACAGGAATATAGGAATCTTTTTCAATTTTCTGAAATTGTTCCATTACCTCATATCCGTCCAGGTGGGGCATATTGATATCCAGGACTACCAGGTGGGGTTGATAGGTCTTATATATATTTTTAGCTTCGCGAGGGTCTGTTATGCCCAGAACGGAGGTATACCCTGCATCGGATACAATTGCCTCCAAAAGGTCTACATTCATTTGATTATCATCAACAATCAAAATCCTTGCGCTTAATATGTTTTTTTTTGAAATCATTTGTTTTCCGCTAACACCTCATGTATATGTTTCCAAGATGGCCTGAATCTGTTTAATTTCAGTAGGTTTGGAGAGATAATCATCCATCCCGGCTTTCAAAAGATTGTCTTGATCACCCTTCATGACAAGGGCAGTAACTGCAATGATTGGTATGTGATGCAAAGACATTTCCCTGATCCTCCGGGTGGTTTCGATACCGTCCATCCCTGGCATCTTTACATCCATGAAATGATATCAATTTCCTAATCATTTCAAAGGGGAAAAAAAATGCATAAACAGCATCCTTCATACCATACTCCTTGAATCCCCTCAATGGCTGTGTTATTCTTTATTTATGAAAAATCAGAATAAAAACCGTATTCAAAAAACACGCTGGCACAGGCTGCTGGGCAAAATGCTTGAAGAGTTCCTGACTCCGGTTGATATTACCGTAATGACCGAGTTTCCCATCA
>Ga0222626_1000725_pt1 | contig 17201 bp, 16 predicted proteins | sample AntAcemetageno91_FD_179862 | JGI IMG/M metagenome (GOLD analysis project Ga0222626, IMG submission 179862) | Saline water microbial communities from Ace Lake, Antarctica - #91 | ecosystem: Environmental > Aquatic > Non-marine Saline and Alkaline > Saline | place: Antarctica: Ace Lake | collected...
TAAGGAAGTTTTTTATTCCCTAAATTCCAACCGCAGAGGTGTTCAGGCAAATTACAATTATGTTGCAAGATAATTTTGAGTTATGTTGTGAGTCCTTGTAACTATCTGTTATTAAATCAAATATTGATTTCTAAGGCCTTGGCTAATATCTCTATATATTTCAATTGGATAGGTAGACACACAGCATAAGGCAAGATATCCCTTGGTCCATTTCGGTTATAAATCTTTAATTTTCGGAAGGTGAAAACTCAGTCACGATATTCTTCAAGCGCCACAGAACCCATCTTAAGTCCTTATCCAGGCAAAATGATATTTCATCCCTTTTATTGACAAGCAATGGATATTGTTTTATAAAGGCCCTATCTTGAATTACACCCCTACCTACCCTCAATAAACCGATGGAGATGGATATGGATATCAACAGAAGTAAGCTGACAATAGTATCTCTGTTTATGATAACCATATGTTTCTGGCTCCTTCCCTTATCTGCCCACGCCGCTTCCAGAGGCATCTCAGTCGAAACTCCAGCTGGAAAAACAATCGAACTTTATCATAATTCCTATGCCCTGGTTGTTGGAAATGGAAATTATACAAATGGCTGGGACCCACTCCCAGGAGCTGTAAGAGATGTTAAGGAGGTTTCTGCTGCTCTTAAAAGAAATGGTTTTAAGGTAGAACTTAGGACCAACTTGACCAAAGATGCATTTAATAGAGAATTTATGAACTTTGTTTATAAACACGGTCTGGATTTTAATAATCGCTTGTTATTTTATTATGCAGGACACGGTCATACCCGACCGATGGCGACCGGTGAGGAATTAGGATACCTGGTTATGGTGAATGCCCCGGCACCCGAAAAAGACCCCGTTGGATTTTCTATAAACAGCGTAGACATGCAGAGTCTGGTAACCCAAGCTAAGATGATCAAAGCTAAACATGTATTATTCATTTTCGACAGTTGTTTCTCCGGGACAGTTTTAAACCTAAGGGAGCGAGTAACTCCCAGCTTTATTTCAGACAATGTTAAACACCCGGTCAGACAGTTTATCACCGCAGGTAGGGCGAATGAATCGGTACCCGATTATAGCGTATTCAAACAATGCTTCCTGGATATATTGGAAGGAAGAGACGCTGAACCATTCCAAGATGGTTATCTGACAGGTGAAGAACTCGGTCTATATTTAAAAAACAAAGTGCCTTCATATAACAAAAATCAACATCCTCAATATGGAAAGATAAAAGATCCGAAACTGGACAAAGGGGATTTTGTATTTCTTCTTGGGAGCTCCGGTGCAATAGTTGAGAAACCTGTTCAGGGGAAGTCGACCCTGATCAAATTAATAAATTATGCAAAGGAAGAAAAACCTCGTAAAGGAACTCGGTGGTTTCGATGGAAGGTATTTATTGATGCGTCTCCTGAGGTATTGAATTCCATTATAGAGGTGAAATACCTGCTGCATCCAACATTTCCTCAGCCTGTTTGGATTCGAACGAACAAAGATAGTAATTTTGAATTCGAAACTTCTGGTTGGGGTGAATTTACAATTAAAGCTGATATCAAATTCCAAGACGGACATACCAAAGTTGTGACGCACTGGCTTGATCTTTCAGCTAGCTGGCCGTTAGATGAATAGATAGGGGAAGTAGCTTCAGCCCTTGACATTGTATATTTACCCAACAAACGGCTGAAGTTGGGGCCGGTCTAAAGTTTCACTGCTTAACCACTGCGATCTCGACTTTGATACCTACTTCTATGTAACACAACCATCTTTGAAGTTCTAAAACTATGATATCTCCAACGTCTATGCACTTAACCCTGATTTCATGTATCTGCAATGTATCTTTTTACCTGGAAATGGGTCCAGAGTATGTGATATCGAAATCCGAGGGTCATTTGGCCCTGCTTTTTTTGCAATTTTGTAAGAAATACGATATATGTACTGAAAATTGAGATGCTTTGACCTTTGCTTTTGGCAAGGTACATGGAATCAACCACACCCCCCTTTCCATTCTTTCTGTTTCACCTAAAGTTTATATTGAAGTCACTCCTTTTCGGCTCCGATTGCCTATCCCGTGGGGTTAAAATTATGTAAATTATTTCATATAAATTATGTAAATTATTTCAAAACTTTATATAATTTTATATAATTTAATATCCCCATCTAAAATAATATCCATTATAACTATTTGATATTTATTGTTATATATTCAGCTTTTTGATTTTTCGTTATATTTGCATGATATTTGCAACTGCAAATTGACAAGATGAAATAAAAGGGGGTTACCATGAAATTTTCCATTACAGATTTTATTCAATTTACAGTTTCCATGTTTTTTATAGTACTTGCCTTTACCTTTTCTTTTAATACGAGTCCTTTTTAATTAGTCCAGAGGTGAAAAAATGCTATGTGAAAAATGTAACAAGGACACTTTCGTCATCCATATTAACAGTCGCCATGAGAAAGTCTGTTCTGATTGTTACTATCTAAATCAAAACTATCCGTATTGTTTTGACCACTATTATGGTGCGATATTTCCGACCATATTTTCTCCTAAAGAAAAATGATATGGTAGTAGAGTGTTTAATTTTAGGCATCACACTTGTTTATGTTGGTGCAGTTATAATCATTAAGCATAAGTCTAAAAGAATAAAAAAACGGTTATCATGAAAGATTGGATTCTTTTAGCATCTTTACTTGGTTATATTATGGTTATCCTCATTTTTTCTTTTAATATGACTTCTTTTTTATAGAGCAATGTATAGCCATAAGGCAGCCCCATTTAAACGTAAAAAAATGAACAAAAACTCCCTAAGAGAAATAAGAGAATCTTTCATGATAAGTAAGGCTGAACTTTCCAGAAAGGCGGAAATATCTCCCATTACAATTACTCGGATTGAGAATGGCAACTCATGCAGAATGGAAACAAAACGAAAAATCCTATTAGCCTTGGGTTTAAAATTATCAGATAAAGAAAAAGTTTTTCATTAGTTTTAAGAGTTATACCAAATTGTAATATTTAAAAATATGCTCACTCCTATAAAACAAGAAAATTACCCTTGTAGTAAGGGCGAATATTGTTCCAACGGCCTTAAATGTACCGAGCTTTGATTTGATATTACCCAATAATGTAGGGAGACGTTCAGGAATTGAAAGACGTGAGTTTTCGTATAATCAACATATACCTGAACAAAAGTATGGAGAAGATCGCAGAAACGGGAAAGATAGAAAAGGATTACTCGCCAAGGAAGTAATATTTAGCATATTATTTGTTATTGTAATTATAGTAATTATTTTGGCGCTGTGTTTATGGTTAATGCTTCATGCCGGTAAAGACTATTACCCTGATATAGAAGACTTATGATAAAGGGTTTAGGATGATATAAAAAACAAACCGACTGGGAATGGATAAGTACATACTTTTGAACACGTTATTTACACCTAATTAAAAATGAGACAGAGTCAGCAATAGCGCTGTCTTTTTAAGGAGATAAATTCATGCCTTGAAACAAAAGTAGCTTTCAAGGCGGAAAAAGCGGAGTCACCATTGACCCCGCTTTTTTATTTTTAGGGGTTGTGATTTCTGCAATTTATAGCAGTTCCTTGTTTTTATTGGATATCAAACCGATATCTCGTTAAACCTTGGCCGGTAATTGAATGATTAAAGCAATGTTTGAATGATAAAGTTCCCCGGAACCAACTTACTCCATTTTGAAGATTACCAGAAAGACGGCGGGTGGAAATGGGGATTCCAAACGTTTGGAATCTATTTTATTAAAATCATCGTCATCGTCGTCATTCTCAGAATTTGCATAATTCCCAATAAGTTAAAAATGACGATACTAATGACGGTCTACCGGATAGAATCATCCTGACTGCTTTCTGTCATAGCTGTAATATCGCTGGTGCAGAATTCTACACCAGCGATATTCACGTCTTACTCTGAACTTTCTCCGATCAGCCGGGATAGAGGGTGAAGATATATGCTTGCAAATCATCGTCCATATCGTCCACATCGTCCAGATGCTATAATATCAGTGAGTTAAAATGGACGATCGCTGGACGGTCTCACAGATTTGGACGATCACGGCTTTTGATAAAAAACAGGAATGGTATATTCTGAATCGCTTCCTCAGAATTCTGCGTAAGCGATATTTTAATGATTTCCGTATGTGCGGAAATTGATAAACCGGTTGGATAAAGGGATGTGTGAATGGTCTGTTATCTTGGGGACTGGCTGTTTCGATGCTGGAATGAAACGTTTTTTCTGCTACTAACGCTCCCTTTCCCTGTAGTTTTTATTACGCTTGATGGACGATTTGACAGGAGTGTCATTCCAGGTTGGTGTGGTGTGTAGGATGTTGTAATTGCGCTATTTTTATAATTTTATTGGGATTTCTGTCTTACTGTCTTGCACTTCTGGGGGTACATTACATAAACAATATTCATTGTAAAATTTATTTTCCGTTGCTGGCATAATTTTTCGTGTTAGATTTAATCTTGATTGATAAATTTAGAATTTTATCACTGGGGTAGATTTGGGGTACTTTTTGTTGATTTTGAATGAAGTTATTGAGCTTATTTTACATATTTCGATATTTTTTATACAACTTAACTGACGATGCGGATTCCGGCGAAAACTGCCAAGCAGGAAATCGTTTTTGATGTATTTTTCTTTTCTTCATAGCTTCGGATAATTACCTTTTATTTTATAAGCTACCTTCGTTTCTATGTCAGGTTTTGCCTAAGCCGAACGGAAAGTTAACCAGCGGCGAATTAGTAACCACGGCCCTCTATCAACTTCCATAAAGTGTTAACAGCACGATTTGTCAAAACGCCTCGATATTAGCCGTCTGAGTTGAACGACAGGTTCGGCCTCAAATTGCTGTTATAACCCAAGAATGTGGTACTAAAAGATTGAAATAGCAATCGATAATTCTGTTTAATCATCCATGTATATTTGCGGATTGCCTTTAATACCATGTCGATTAAAAATTGCCATCACATCGGCTGAAGTGATAGGATTCTTATAATCGATACCATATAATGACGAAAATTTATTGGCCAATCCGGTTAAGGTCGTATGTGAACTACTTGTGGATGTAGATTTAGCAAGATCTGACTTTGCAATCCAAACCGCTAAACAATAGACATCCTCATCAAAATGAATATGAATATCCTTAAATTCAAGAATGTTTATTTTTTCGTCCTTCATTTTTTTAACTCTTCTCATTTCATCCTCAAATCTTCGCACTAATAGCACTGCACTATAAGGGGCTGGAGCCGAACATATTTATTGTATTGTTTTCTCGTGAAGTAATGAAAATCGAAGATAGCGAGAAAATGCAATAACCGTGCACATTAAAAAGTTAAATTTCATCTTCAGCTATATCATTCCTATCATATAATTAAAAAATATCAACAATATTATTGTGTTTCACATCTTGAAGAAATATTAAAAAAAATAGCCAAGCGGCTTTTGACGCCCATATGGCATGTTATACCGCTGCGGCATAACAACCCCATTTGGAAGGAGGAAATGTCATGGATGAATTTAAGCGCTACCTGTTGTCTAAAAAGATCGTTACTAAAGAAAATTGCCGGCGGTGTTGACACAACCGGAAATCGCAAGCCTGTTTCAATACATGGATGGAATCAACCTGCTGATGGCAAGGATTGTATACGGAGGCGGATTGAGGCTCCAGGAGTGTTTGAATCTGCGAATCAAAGATGTCGATTTCAGGCGTCACCGATTGATTGTCAGGGCCGGCAAAGGTGACAAAGATCGAGAAACCCTTCTGGCGACTCAAATTAAAGAAGATCTGAACAATCATATACACTCATTTATCTCAAAAGAATTTAATGGGTGTAAAAAGTCCTCTTGACGCCATTTAAAGCGATCCAGATCGGGTGGGATTCGGGATGATTCCACCCGATTCTAATTCAAAACCATAACTTTCTGTTCAAATGCCACCGCTGGTCCATTAAGAGCCGATTTAAAAAAGCGTAAAAAGAAAGACACCCCTAAATTTCTAAGATTCATAAGGGTTGAAACGACCCCGCTAAGCAGTTGGTGGTTTTTAGGTGTCTTGCCATACACACACAAAAAGGTCAATATGAGATATGTAATGGAGATCTCACGAATCTGAACGGTTCCATTTTATTGGATATCTCCAACAGATCACAGCAAATGCCAGAACTGAGATACGGAATGGATATCACATAATTGCCTTCCCACCTGGAATTGAATATATCACAACAATTTGGTATATATAAAAAATGATTTTATGGTAGGCTGTCATAAAAATTCAATGAGCATTATCTTGAGATATCTTTATGCCATATCTCAATTTCATGTAGAAGAAATAGGTACTTGCAAGCTACCACCAAGCCCTGGCAATCCTAAAGGGGTTTAAATCGACAATATTTATCAAGTCGAAAATATGATCGGAGGGGAGTAGATGAGCAATAATAGGTCTATTTTTTATGCAATTATTAATTGGTGCAAGCTATGCTGATGGGGTAAAAAAGCCCATTACTTTAGCTGTCTTTCCTGAAGGGCCGGAGGCCAATTGGAGCGAAGCGTACTAACTTGATAGTATAGGAATTTCCTTTTTTAGAGCGGCGAAGCCGCGTTATATAGAATCGCGAAGCGATTGTATAACTTGTTCTTGTCTCACTCCTTAACCCTTTCCACATATGCACCGGTTCTGGTATCGATCCGAACAAGTTCACCCTCATCAACAAATGGAGGAACCTGAACCACATAACCGGTCTCGAGTGTTGCCGGCTTTGTGCTGCCGGCAGCCGTATCCCCTTTTGCCCAGAGTTCCGATTGGGTTATCCTTAACTCCACAAAATTAGGAAGTGTCACTCCGATAGCAGTTCCCTCGAAAAAAAGAACACTGCAAACCGTATTCTCCTTTAAAAAATCAATGGCATCACCCACCTGATCTTTGTTGAGAAACTCCTGGGTATACGTGGATGTATTCATAAAACAATACTGTTCACCGTCTGAATACAGATATTCCATTTCGTGCTCTTCGAGGTTTGCCTCATTAAATTTATCACCGGATCTGAAGGTTCGATCAAACTGTGAGCCGGTCAGCATATTTTTTAGCTTGCACTTGTAAAGCGCTTGTCCCTTGCCGGGTTTTACAAATTCAAACTGCACAATAATGTATGGATCCCCGTCAATTTCGATTTTAAGACCTTTTCTCAAATCACTGCTATAATACATCAGTTACAACTCCTTTAAATGAATAATCGGACACAGATTTTCACGGATATACACAGATAATTATTTTCTTAAATTATCAAATACCTCACGCTTAATCTATAGAAAATTCTAATAATTTTCTCAGTTAGTGCTTTATATTTAATATCCTGACAATCTGTGCTCATCTGTGTCCAATAGCCCTTTCTGCCCTGCGCACCTCATCTACAAAGCGTTTTACTTTGCCGAAGTCCTTTTTGAATCTTATTGAATCTCCCTCCGGGTCCATCGCATTGGTTCCGGTACAACTGTCCACCCCGGCCGGACGAACCTGCAGTATACCGTCAAACACATTATCGGGATTAATCCCCCCCGCCAATATTACGGGAATCCGGCTCGACCTAACCAGCGTTGCAGCCACATTCCAATCGCATGTGAGGCCGGTGATGCCCACAAAACCTTTGACCGGCTGATGTTCAATAAAAGATCCGGATTTTTCCAGCATCAAGGTGTCTGTTAAAAAATAGTCGCTTACCGGCTCGAAATGCCTTGCCAGTTCAATAGTATCCATAAGGTCCGTCATCCCGGTTTGAGGTATTGGAATAGATCGTATAATTTTAATCTCGGGGAACCTCTTTTTAACAGTTTCCTGTAATAATAAAAATTCCTTGTAGATTCCGGACCCATCATCTTGAAATGGTAACGCCTCACAAAAATGAACCATATCCGGCTGATAATAATCGAGGGTAAAGAGTATTGCATCGAGGTCGCTAAACAAGGGTATCAAGCTGCTCTGGACGTTCGATGCTTCAATTAGATCAATTGTATCCCTTATCAAAGGAACTTTCCATAACTCTTGGGAGACAATAACGCTTCCGATATGATCCACACCGAGTGATATCAGCTTTTCAGCCTCGGAAGGCGTCTGCACTTCATAAATTTGGGTAATAATTTTAGCCATAGTTTTAATATGAGTTGACATTTTTGACCGCTTTTAACATATTCAATATGTTTTCGCAAATTGTTTAATTGAGGGAACTTATGATACTGATAATAGATTTTGGTTCGCAATATAATCAGCTTATCGCCCGCCGGGTTCGAGAATTTCATGTATACTGTCAAATCGATCCGCCGAATATTGATATTGACCATATCAAACAGCTGAATCCCAGAGGGATTATTCTCTCGGGAGGGCCTTCAGGCATTTATGAAAAAAACAGTCCAAAATGCGATGAAGCCATTTTTAATCTCGGGATTCCTGTTCTTGGAATCTGCTATGGCATGCAGTTTATGATCCATGCGCTCGGTGGAACGGTAAAAAGAGCCCAAAAGCGTGAATACGGATTTGCAGAGCTTCATGTAAAAGAACAAAAAGGCCTGTTTAACGGCGTAAATCAAAAAACAAAGAGTTGGATGAGCCATGGGGATTCAATAGAAAAGCTGCCCCGCGGTTTTAGAATAACCGCTTCGACCAAAAATACAAAAATAGCGGCAACGGTCCATGGCAAAAAAAATCTTTACGGTCTCCAGTTTCACCCTGAAGTCCATCATACGGCCAAGGGCAAAACAATGCTTCGCAACTTTCTTTTTGACGTGTGCGGCTGCAAACGCACATGGACGATGAAGTCCTTTGCCAAAGATTCCATTGCTCAAATAAAACAAACCATAGGAGATAAAAAAGTTATTTTGGGTTTAAGCGGCGGAGTCGACTCCTCTGTCACCGCATTGCTGATTCACAAAGCTGTGGGGAAAAATCTGACGTGTATATTCGTGGATAACGGCCTGCTTCGAAAAGATGAAGCCGAAAAACTTAAAAAAAGACTCAAACAACATCTTGACATCAATATCCGGTTCGTCAGTGCTAAAACCAAATTTTTAAACGCACTCTTTAAAGTAACCGACCCGGAAAAAAAGAGAAAAATTATCGGTAAAGTCTTTATGGATGTTTTTGAAGCCGAGGCCAGAAAGATAAAAGGCGCGGATTTTTTGGCCCAGGGCACCCTCTACCCGGATATCATTGAGTCTCAATCCGCCTTTGGCGGTCCCACATCGGTCATCAAATCACATCACAATGTGGGCGGTCTGCCAAAAAACATGAAATTAAAACTTGTTGAACCCTTAAAGTATTTATTCAAGGATGAAGTGCGGGTTCTGGGTAAGGAACTGGGACTTGATGAAACCCTGATATGGCGTCAACCGTTTCCGGGACCGGGTCTTGCAATTAGAATCATCGGAGAAATTACCAAAAAGCGCCTTTCAATATTAAGAAACGTGGATGATATTTTGCTTGATGAAATTAGAAATGTTGGATATTATAAAAAATTATGGCAATCCTTCGCCGTGCTTCTGCCCATAAAAAGTGTGGGAGTTATGGGAGACAGTCGAACCTATGAAAACATTGTGGCGATCCGGGCGGTAACAAGCAAAGACGCAATGACCGCGGATTGGGCCAAACTGCCTCACAAATTTCTCGGTAACATATCAAACCGAATAATTAATGAAGTCGTGGGCGTAAACAGAGTGGTTTACGATATCAGTTCCAAACCGCCCAGTACAATCGAGTGGGAATAAATAAAAATGACAACCAATGGAAATTCCAAATTTAAAATGCAAACAGATGATGAGAAATCGGATGTCCAGTCTCAAGAAGACACCCACGATTTTCAGGTCGAAAAATTAAGCAAGCGTGTCACCCGTATTTCGATTCTCATCCCATGCTTGATAGTTGTTATAACTCTTGCTGTTTATTTCGATTTAAAAAAAAGCATCTCCTTAACGGACAGTACAGGAAGCATGGGAGTTAAGGGCCTTTCTAAAGAACTCGAATCAAAATTCTCATCCCTTTCCCTTCGACAAGCGAATCTTGAAGATAACCTTACGAAAAGAATTGAGGCGATTGAAAAAAGTACCGCTTCGATTCAGGCAAACCTGAACAAAGCAACCACCGCTATAAAATACATCAGATCTGCCAGAAAAACAGACAATGAAAAATTTGAAAGCTCCATAACAACTCTCGACAAAAAACTGTCTCCTTTGCCCGGAGATTTGGAAACTATGGCATCGGATCTAAAGAACATTGATACTACAGTTAACAACCAATTGGCAAATATTTCCCAAACTATTGGAAGCGCCAAGAAAGATTTGAAAAATATCAGGGCCGATATCGACGCTCTTAAATCTGCCTCGATTGATAAAAAGAAGGTTGATGTCTTGCTGAAGAATCAGCAGGAAGCTTACCAGCTCGCTTTGCAGAAAATAACACGCAACCTTGAAGATAAAATAGAATCCGTTGAAAACAAGTTAAAAGAGCAGGAAAAGGATATACTTCATCAAAAACCCAAACCCGAAATCATTATTGAAAAGAACGTTCGGTAAAGATCCGGACATAGATGACCGGGTTTTATGATTAAGGTTTCACGAAAAAATAAATTTACAATTTTGAGTGAGCCCTAAGTAAAGGGGGATAGGGAATGGACGTAAAACTGATTAATCCATTTATCAATGCGACTAGGAATGTTCTTGAAACAATGGCATTTACCAAATCCCAAGCGGGAGAGCCTTACCTCAAAAAAGATGACGCTTCCCATGGTGATGTTTCAGGCGTTATCGGATTTACGGGTGAAACAAATGGAACGGTTTCAGTTACGTTTGACGAATCATGCATCTTGAAAATTGTTTCCAACATGTTCGGGGAAGAAATGAAGGAGATAAATAATGAAATTACAGATGCTGTGGGTGAAATAACCAATATGATATCCGGACAGGCAAGAAAAGAACTGGAGGAAATTGGCAAATTATTTCACGGCGCCATCCCCTCGGTAATTTCCGGGAAAAACCATAAGGTTGAAACCATGACAAAGGGCCCCAGGATTGCCATTCCTTTTAAAACCGACGCCGGAAGCTTTACAATTATAGTGTGTTTAGAGAACGGATAAGGTTGACGGTCTCGTAAAAAGTCCAACTTCTGCGTTGCGCTGCATTTCGTAATCATTCAACGTACGAAAAGTACGCCTCATGATTACAAAACTTGCACGCCTTGAATTTGAACTTTTTACAAAACCGTCTAAATCGGACTTTTTACGAGTTCATCAAAGTTAAGTCGCCACTTTTTTCTTAATAAACGCCTAAAGTATTTGACGGAAACTGCCGAAAATGCAGGTAAGGAGGTAACGCATAAGGAGAATTTGTTGTGGATATCGTAGTTGGGAAAATACATCCTGCCAAAAAGCGCGGATCAAATAAAAACACTGTTCTTTCCGGGGGGAAAAAGGTTCGCCTCAAGGAAAAACGCAAGAACAAACATGATCGCCGGAAAAGTGTCAGAGACGGTTTTTTTGTATCTCTGTCTTTTAAAAATGACCGAAGAGTTGTTCGGGATAGAAGAAAAACCAATCCGCAAAGCATTTCCTAAACTAATGTAACGGTATCGCAACTTTTAACCTTTTCTCTACTATCTTTCCATGCCTCATGGATTGTTCATGAATAGTTTGATTTCTATGGCAAGATGGATTTTGTTAAAAAGAACTTTCTGCGTTCGAACACTCACAGTCAGATACTTTTCCATTTTCTTATAATAGTATTCCTACATTCCAATTGTTCAGCAAATGATAGACTGCCATAAATGCGAACATTACTATGTCACCTGGGACAAGAACTTTCCTCATGGCTGTAGGGCCATGAAGTTTAAATCCAAACAACTTCCTTCAATAGTCGTGCGAGTCAGTTCTGATCGTGAGTGCCTTTTATTTAAAATAAAAAAAATAAAGAATAACAAGTAACCCTTTAGGGATCTGAAACGACGGTCGCCTTCAGATCCTCCGGTTATCCTGTCAATAAGCAAAGGAAATTATATCATGGACATTGAATTGTTGAATCAGATCCTTGGCAATGTTGCCACAGGCAAAATATCCGTCCAAGATGCCGCCCGAAAACTCAAGCACCTGTCATTTGAGGATCTTGATTATGCACATATAGACCATCACCGCTCACTGCGCAAAGGGTTTCCCGAAGTTATATTTGGGCAGGAAAAAACAGCCGACCAGATTATCGGTATCATGGAAAAAATGCTGCCTCAGGAAAAAGTGGTTCTGGTGACACGCATAAGTTCCCTTCAAGCGGATCAGGTTGTTTCACGCTTTCCTGAAGCAGAATATCATCAAGATGCAAAGATGGTTGTCTGGAAAAAACATGAAATCCCTTTACGAGGCAAAGGGACCATCCTTATAATCTCGGCCGGCACATCAGACATACCGGTTGCCAAAGAAGCATTTGTTACGGCACAAGCCATGGGAAACCCGGTGGAATCCGTTTTTGATGTGGGGGTTGCCGGCATTCACCGGTTGTTTAACCATAAAAAATTAATCGACCGGGCTTCGGTTCTTGTTGTCGTGGCAGGAATGGAAGGAGCACTTCCCAGCGTGGTTGCCGGGATGGTGAGCCGGCCGGTGATTGCTGTTCCCACAAGCGTTGGCTACGGTGTCAGCTTTGGTGGGTTAACCGCTCTTTTTGCCATGTTGAACAGCTGCAGTTCAAATGTTGCTGTTGTAAATATCGATAACGGATTTGGGGCCGGGTATATGGCTTCTATTATAAATAGAATATAGGAAAAAGTAACTTCTCGATAAATTAGGAAGCATTACCGATTTGTTAAAATGGTTTTCACACATTAACTTATTCATTTTTTGAGCGAAAGCCTTGCAATCAGGTGTCAGGTTTCAGGTGTCAGGAGTAAGAAACGAATTAGCTGAAACCTGACACCTGACACCAAAAAGTCTTGGATAGCAATTAACAAACTGGTAATGCACCCATAAATTATGATTATTTAATACACCAGAACTTATTGAGAACTTACAGGAGAAGGGATTATTTTATGAGCGCAAGGGAAAAATTCTGGATAGGATTCGGAGATATTCATGAAGATCTTTCACTTATTGGTAAAATTCCGGATCTTGCCGATGCAGATGGTGTGATCATCAGCGGTGATATCACCAACAGAGGCGGAGTCCGCAGGGCAAGTGAACTGCTGGAAGTGGTTTTTAAGATAAACCCCAATATCTACGCCCAGATCGGTAATATGGATCGGCCTGAAATCACGTCTTATTTAGATGATAAGGGGTGGAATATTCATGCAAAGGGTAAACAACTCACCCAAGATATCGGTATTATGGGCGTGGGCTATTCTACACCGACTCCTTTTATGACCCCCTCCGAAGTCCCCGACACCCGTCTGGCACAGTGGCTAACCCAGGGTTATGAACAAATAAAGCATCTGCCGAAACTGATTCTCGTGGCCCATGATCCACCCTTTGGATCAAAAGCAGCCGATCTGCCTTCCGGAGAAAACGTGGGCAATAGATCCGTGCTGGAATTTATCCGGCGTGTCCAGCCGGATATTTGTCTAACGGGCCATATTCATGAAGCGAAATCCGAAGATTTTATCGGCAAGACAAAGGTTTTGAATCCAGGGATGTTATGTATGGGGGGGTATGTACTGATCCGGTTGAAAGGAGATGAGTTAAAAGCCGATCTCATGTATATATGATAAAGAAGTTTGAAGTGAGCTAAAGTGAGCTAAAATTATGGTATTCTATCATTTTTAAAATTACTGCGCTGAAAGCGCATTCCTCAACTTTAGTTCACTTTAGCTCACTTCAAACTTTAGGCACTTTTGTCGCTTTACTGCTTATAACCGATGGCCCGCAAAAAGTCCTTTCGTTCCTTTATATCGTCTTGGGTTTCAATTCCTTTAGAAGAAGATCCGTCAATGACACCGACGATTCCTCTTCCCAGTTCTGTTTCTACAACAAGAACTTCCACAGGGTTTGCCGTTGCGCAAATGATTCTGCAGACTTCCGGAACATTTTTGATGGTATTCAAAATATTGACGGGAAACATGTCTTTCATAAAAATAATAAAACAGTGTCCCGCCGAAAGATTATAGGCATTTTTCTTCGCCAATTCAGTTAGATCACTATCTGTTCCGGTATATCTCACCAGGCACGGACCGGAAGCTTCACAAAATGCCAGACCGAATTTCGCTCCCGGCACGGTATTAACGATCGCCTCGTAGACATCTTCGACCGTTTTGATAAAGTGAGAATGCCCTAAAATCATATTCAAATCATCCGTTTTTTCAATCTTGACCGTCTTGATTTCCATAATGCCTCCGTTATTTTTCCTGTGTCGTCCGCCTGTTCGAATTCGTCTCTTTTTATCTACACCGGCTATGTTTATCAAACTTAGGGGCTTCGCCCCAATTGGAATAGTGGAATAATGGAGTAATGGAATAATGGGTTTGAAGGAGTGTTTTACAATTATAATGTTTTACTTCCGCCTTTATCCCCAATATTCCAGCATTCCAACATTCCATTCTGATGAAACAAACAGGTTGCCATTAATAAACCTGTTTTCTCAAGTAGTTGTAGAATTTCCGAGACATTCAATTACGACAGGTTAGGAAAATTTGTAACGTGTGTCAAGAAAAAGCACAGGGTAAACGCATTTGATTTTGGTGCAGCGTAGCGACGGCGTGTTTCTCTTGGAAACCGACTGACTGTTTGAAGGGCTTTAGTACGCGTTAGCCCGAGGAGAATGAAATTATAACTAGTATCCATCCAGAAACGGCATCTTTTGGCCCCCGGCGGCGTTCTCGCTCGTTTTCAATCCTCGAAATAGCTCGCTATGCCTCCGGTTAAAAACTCGCTCGGGCCTTGCCGGAAACCAAAATCTACCATTTCTGGATGGATATTATCTAAAAATTAATAGGATAATTTAGCGGCGAATTGTTCTTAATAAATTTGGCACGGCTCGGGCTTACGGGTGCTTAAGCACAAGTTTCAGTGGGTTGGAAAGAGATATACGCCGTCGTGTAGCGTTCTCCCTGTATTGGGATTCAAATGCGTTTGCCCTAAGAAAAAGTAAAAAAAGGGAATCTATCTTGTCATTACCTCATTTTTTCGAGTCTTGCCACCGACTCTATGTGATGGGTGTGAGGAAACATGTCAACCGGCTGTACTTCCAACACACGATAGCTTTCCGTCATCATACTCATATCCCTTGCCATTGTCGTGGGGTTGCAGGACACATAAACAATCCTTTCAGGGGCCATTTCAAGAACCCCTTTGACAACATCCTTGTGCATCCCGGCCCTGGGAGGATCGATAATCATAACTTCGGGTCTGTCCGTGATCTGCGCAAGTCCGTCCTTAATATCATCCATAATAAACTGACAATTGGAAACGCCGTTAATCCCACAGTTTTTTACTGCATCAGCCACAGCACTCTCAACGATTTCCATACCGATCACCTTTTTTGCACCATGGGCGAGACAAATGGCGATGGCCCCGGTCCCGCTGTAAAGATCCACAACCGTCTCCCGGCCTGAAAGTCCGGCATATTCTTTGATGGTATGGTATAGCCTTCGGGCGGCCAGGGTATTGGTTTGAAAAAAAGAGTTTGCCGATATTTCAAACTCCAACTCCCCGATTTTATCCGTTATGCAGGAGCGACCGGAAAGCTGAATTTCATATTCTCCTACGGCAATACCGGCTTTGCGGGAAGTAATATTGTTTACCACTGAAATGATTTGAGGATATTTGTCCATAAGTCGAGATGCAAGTTGCTGCACGATTTCCCGTTCTTCTTTTGCAGTAATGATGTTCACCATCCACTGGTCATGAGCAACAGAATGTCTGAGCATCAAAAAACGCCAGAAACCCGTATGCGTGCGAAGGCCGTAAACAGGGGCATCTGAAGCCTTGATAAATTTCCTGACATCGTGGAGAATATGGTTCCCCAGTTCCGGCTGAAGCAGGCATGAACGGGTATCAAGAACTTTGTAAAAAGTCCCCGGCACATGAAGCCCCAGGGCAAAACCCATGTCAATACCCTCTTTCCCCATTTCATCCGGCAAAAGCCATCTTCGGTCCGAGCAGGAAAACTCCATTTTATTCCGGTATCCAAAAATTGCGGGCGATGATAGTGTCGGATGTACGGGTACGTCCCGGATAAGTCCGATTCTCTCAATGGATTCCTGAACATGCTGCTGTTTGTATTCAAGCTGCTTTTCGTAAGTTAAAAACTGCCATTTGCAACCCCCGCAAAAACCGCTGTACATACAATCCGCAGGGATTCTGTATGGTGACGGCGTAACCAGTGTATGCACACGGGCCTCCGCATACTGCTTTTTTTTCTTTACGATGCGGGCAACAACCGAATCCAAAGGCACCGCCCCGTCAACAAAAACAGCAAGTCCGTCCACCCGGGCAAGACCTTTGCCTCCAAAGGCTATCCCGGAAATTTCAAGTTCGACAAGTTGTCCTTTTTTAATTTTCATCGTAAACTTTCAGCCACCAAGACACGAAGACACCCCGGTCCTAATTCTTTTGATGCCATCTTTAATAAGAGGCATATTAAATTGATTAGAAACCCAAGACGTTTACCAGCCAATTTTAAATGACTTATTATTTGCGCTTCCCATACAGAATTTATCTGGTCAACAGCCTTCAATTCACAAATAATAAGCTCCTCGACCAGAACATCTAAGCGCAGTCCCTCATCAAAGGTCATCCCATCATAGACAATCGAAATATCAACCTGTCTTTTAAATTTCAATCCTCGTTTAAATAGCTCTTGACAGAAACAAACTTCATACACTTTTTCAAGCAAACAAAGATTATAATATAATTGTTATTAATTAAACCTCGGGCTCTGCCCGAGCGACCCTAAAAGGTTCGACCGTTTCGGGGTGAAAGATTTACCCTGCAATTTAATATTAGAACAATGTGAAACGCTTTTAATACTATATCGCAATCGAAAATACAGTAAAAGTTCCAACTGCTAATTGTTAGTTTTGAGGTTGGAACTTAAGAAGTAACCGTGTTTCAAAGCATTGAGCTTAGTTCTTTCGAGAATTCAAAGATTATGTAATATTCAAAAAAGTACGAGTACTGGTTTTTTGACCCCTTTGAGGGGTCTTCATCAAACCA
>Ga0222626_1000726_pt1 | contig 17198 bp, 37 predicted proteins | sample AntAcemetageno91_FD_179862 | JGI IMG/M metagenome (GOLD analysis project Ga0222626, IMG submission 179862) | Saline water microbial communities from Ace Lake, Antarctica - #91 | ecosystem: Environmental > Aquatic > Non-marine Saline and Alkaline > Saline | place: Antarctica: Ace Lake | collected...
TATTAGCAGCTAACTCAAATGATATCCCTGTTGCGCTAACAGTTGCTGAATCTACTATTATGGGAAGAAAAGCTGGCGGTAACATAGCTGCATTAAGCCCTGCGGAAGCGAGAGTAATATTAGACGTATCGTCTGGCGGAGATGTCACTGACTATGACAGCGTAGAAGCAGCTGGTGCAGTGATGGAGACGGACACAACCACGGTTGATATGCAGTTTGTCATTGACGAAGACGGTTTTGGATCCGACCTTGCTACCAAGGTACCTACACAACAAAGTGTTAAAGCGTACATAGCAGATCAACTTGCAATACTCACCCCACCAGGTACTATTATCATGTATGGTGGAGCAGCGTTGCCGGACGGGTATTTAAAATGTATTGGAGAGGAATTCGCTACAGTATCATACCCGTTGTTATCCGCTGCAATAGGGATCAACTGGGGAACAGCCTCCGCCGGAAATTTCAGACTTCCGGATTTAAGAAATAAGTATATAAAAGGCAGTAGTACTGGCATAACTGCCGGTGGAACTATAACTAGTAGAACAAAGATGCCCGCATCCTTTGATATTATACAGGACACGCATAGACATACCATAGATGATGATACCCATGATCATGGTAATATAGCCAACTCTGGAACTAGCGGGGATCATGCTCATTCAACAGATACCACTGAACCGCATCAGCATACAACAGTTGCGGGCGGGATAGACGGCGTATGCTCCGGCACTTATGGCAAGACAACTACCACATACTGCGCAGGTGCTTTTGCGAATGCCCAGCAACTAGCAAGAGATTATACTCAGAATGCACCAGGGCATGCGCATACAATATCAGGAGCGGGTACCCACGGCCACACAATAACCGACGACACACATACGCATACGATGGACACCGACGCACATACACATACCACATCGGGATGGGATTCTGAGAATGAGGTACCGGCTAGAACAGTATATTTTTGTATAAAGACTTAAATAACAGTATTAGGGAGGACTGCTATGGTAGGTGGAGATACCATCGTATTAGTTGGCCTGCTGAGCAAGGAGAGAAAGCATGCAAGATTATAGATATTTTAGGCTAGTCAAGAAAATAACAGATGTAGACTCAGCTGTAGGTGCTACTTCGTCTATGCTTCCCACAATAGCTGGCAGCGTAGTCTCTGTAATTGGAGAGCCATACATATACGATGAAGAATCAGGTCGTGCGTATAAATACAATAGCGATCAAAGTGTTACCGTAGCTGATGCTGCGGTAGGTGCGTTTAGGTACGACTTTATATACGTCACTGGGAATGGCGTGCTTACGATCAGGCAGGGGACGGAAGTTTCTACCGATGACTACGAGAATAGCGCCCCAGTTTACCCTGACAGAGTTGTCCCAATCTGTATTATTAGAGTTGCGGGAGTTGTTCCCATGCTGATAGATGCTAGAGGCATGGTAAATAAAAATAATAGTAAACCAATGTACAAATTCGGAATGCTTGAGTTTGACATAAGAACATAGGGGGTTTTTAATATGTCTAAATTTCATGGTTTAATCACACAGAAACATAGCTGGCAGGATCCAGTAATCAGCACAGCTACGGCACCTGCAGGGGGAGACTCTGCCGGAGATAGGTATTTGGTAATCGCAACTGCTACTGGAGCTTTCGCAAGCAAAGAAAATCAGATTGCAATGTATGACGGAGTGTCTGCATGGATTTTCGCAGTTCCAACCGAAGGTTTTAAGGTTGTAAACAACGACACTAACGTAACACTAAAGTTTGACGGTAGTGTATGGGCAGCTGAACCTTCAGAAGATACAAAAGTAAAAGCAGATACTTCTGCTACTGCTGGTTTTCTTGATTCACAGATCGAAACTACACAGCTTGAAGTTGACGGCACATCGCACAAACTGCAGATCAAAGCAAGTGCGATTGGTGAAGGTGAGCTTAACAATGTTGATGGTGGAGTTGATGCAGACAGCTTTGTACTTCCTACGGGATATACGAAGGGTGCCGGTGCTGTGGCCGCTGCTGATTCAATTAACGCCGCTATTCAGAAGTTGGATGGTAACATTGGTGCTAATACAACAGCTATAGGGACGATTAATACACTCGTCGATGGTAAGATATATATTGGTAATGGAAGCGATGTCGCTACTGCAGTAACTATGGGCGGTGATGCTACAATATCAAACACCGGTGCAGTTTCTCTTGCTGATACAGGCGTTTCCGCAGCTCTCCTTACTAACTTAGTACTCGATACTAACGGTACGGTTGCTGCGACTGATAGCTTACTTGCAGCTCTTGGGTATATCAATGCTAACCAGCTTGATATGACAACTCTGACAGGTGTAGCACAGGGTTCAGTAAATATGGGTGAATTCGCAGGAACATCCGCAATTGACAACTCGACGCTTAAAGCAGTTCTCCAGTCTATCGGATCTGCTGCTGATGCGGCCGCTTCTTCGAATGATAGTGTTAACTCTCTGTCAGACTCCAATCTTACAGGTGCAACTCCTGCTGATGACTCACTTTTTGGGTGGGATGCTGGAACAGGCGATTGGATTGATCTTACAGCGGCAGCAGCTTCTGATGTCACATTTGCAATAGATCATACTACGAATAAGGTTGATCTGCAGATTGCATCTGCTTCTGTAGTCAATGCAGATGTAAGTGCAAGTGCTGCGATTGCTCATTCTAAGTTAGCCGCTATGACTTCTGGATATATCCTTGTTGGTAGTGCTGGAACAGTGCCTACTGCAGTAGCTATGTCTGGTGATGTGACTATCTTAGCAAGTGGAGCAACAGCAATAGGCGAAGGTGCTGTAGATAATGCGATGCTGGCCGGTTCTATCGCCAATGATAAGCTCGCTACTGCATACTTGTATGCGACGGGTGCAACAGAAGTTGGTGGTGTTATGTCTTACGCTGCTGGTGTAACAACTTTCGCAAACGATGTTGATATCGTTAATAAGAAGTTTGTTGTTGATACTATTGCAACAGCTGGGCAGGCTGCTGAATGGCAGGATAGTGTTATTGAAAGATTGAACCTTGTAACATCTGAACCTGCATCCCCATCTACCAACGATAGATATATTAATACAGCTACTGGAGATTCTAGTGACACAGCCCAGGCTGTAACCACAGATTACATCTACGAGTGGAACGGGGCAACTTGGACAGAGACAGTACCAACATCCGGAACGTACATCTCCGTTGATGACGAACCGACTGTTATCTACCTTTACACAAGCTCATGGACTTCGAAAGCCTTCGAAGCTACAACCGCAAGTTTAGGTTGTGAAAAGAGTGGTGTGGATGTTAGACTTGACATATTAGCTGCTGGTGGTTTAACACTTACTGGTAACGAAGTAGGAATCAAGATTGATTCTACATCTGGAACTGTAATAGCTGATTGTATTAGTCTTACATCCAACGGTTTGGGTATTAAGATCGATAACAGCACTATCACAGAAGATGCTATCAGCCAGCTTCAGCTAGATACAACTCTTAAATCTAATTACGATGCTGCATACAGCCTAAGAGGCGTTTACGACTCTGGTCTTGGAATGATGGTATTCGATAATCAGGCATAGGAACTTTTAAATAAGTTTTAACATAGAGCCTGCCCTTCGGGGCAGGCTTCTTTTTTGGGTAAAAAGAAGCCCGAGGGCTCCCTTTATAGTTTATGTTTCTAGCTCAAATATACACTCTGCTATAACTCCCTGGTCATTGTTGCTTAACATCTCAATGACACTATCAGGACCATAGCCATATGTTTGACACATGTCGAATATATCTTTCAGGTCATAATCCCTAAGGTCGATAGTGCTACAATACGGTTTTGTTTCACCAGTATCTGGGTTCCATGTTCTCATCTCCCGCATCTCGTAGACATACCCAGCTACTTTTTTCTGGTATTGATCACATGACGGGTCTGTGCAGACCCACCCAGCGCTTCGATCCTTATACCCGAACCCGAAAACATCATACTCCGAAAGTTGTCCTGAATCTACCAGGTAATCCTGGATAGCGTCAATAAAGTTGATAAGACCGTCAACCTCTTTCATCTCAAACTTGGAAACGGGCTTGCCATCCTTGGCCTTTCTTAGGAGCATTCCTTTCTGCTCTGATATTAACTGTAAGTCTATCTGCAGTGATAATCTGCAGTAGTGGTTTGTTTTAGAACTTGTCATAGACTCCACCTCTCAGCTTTCTTATTCATGCGGTTAACTCCTCCTTTACTATTGTAATACCTATTTCGTCAGACACGTATCTGTCACCAAACATGTCATATTGTGATGTAATTTTGCGATCCATATTTGTTACTCCAATGGGAGTTGTGATCCAACAAGGTGTCATATCCATATCCTTGCAGCAACCATACCAATCATAGTCGTGTGGTATGAAGTAGTTCCCCAGGATATTACCTAGTCGTGGAGCATCTGCACAACCACAACCCATGATATCTCCGTTAGGCTTTACGATAATTCTGGGACAGATACACGAGTGTTGTATTTCCCTGATGCCCTGGTTGTACAGGAACTCGCTAGTTGCCCTGCCTGCAATTATAAGTGATTCGCGTTCCCCGGTTATATTACGCATATCACTAGTCCCCTGGCTATTCCATCTGATAATCTTGCCCCCTGAACCCTGCTCGAAGGCTTTCACCACTTCCTGGTCTATCCCATCATGGTATTGGCTTCTGGACAGGTCACACGCTATCGTCCCCGTACTGGCCATTTTAGCCAGAGATACCGCTATCTCGGTGTTACTCCCATTCGTAGCTAGCCATACTTGCCCCGTACCCGTCCCGTACTTCCCAAGGCATAACCCAAGAATCTCCCAAAAGTTCGGGTGTAAGGTAGGCTCACCACCTCCGATAGATATGCTTTCGGAGTCTAGCACCCCCACTGCTGCCCGGAAAACTTCCATACTCATGTCCTCTCCTTCCGCTTTGCAGTCGAACCCACAATGCTCACAGGACATATTACACCTGGTTGTTATTTGCAAATACACTAGTAGCCTCCCTTGCACGGGTATCCGTGCGACCCATCGTATTCATCGTAGTATAATTCAGGCGGGTTGCATTCTGGACACCCCTGGTCCGGGTCATCTACTTCCCGGTAGCATTCAGAACATATCCAGATTGAGTCGGTAAACTCATTGTTCTCTACCAGGTATCTCTTGCACCCATTCCTTGAGTCTAAATAGTCCCCGAGTATTATCTTACCTACCAATGTATCAATTATATCTCCTGTACTCATAACGCCTCCTTTATAGATGTTGTTTTATACCATATTTAGCAGGTAAAAAAGACGCTAGCGCCTTTTTTTTATTACTTCTAACTCAATACTTCTAACTTAATGCTCTTTCCATGATTTCCATGGCTGTACTCAGGTCTTCTGCTGTAGTACCCATGATTCCCAGACGGTTAATAGCCACGGTAACCATATCCTCCAGGATAACTTCGTTTTCTGAAACTCCCCGTAGTGATTCTGAAACCTCTGTATACGCACAGGGGTTTTTGATGACAGCAGCAATTAACTCATCTGCCCATGCCTTTGCCTGGTCTGTTGTGAATTCTTCTTTGTCTCGTTCCCACCCTGGGATAAGTATTGTCAGTGGCATGTTCATTTCCCTGTACATGTCCATTCCGACTGAAACTAGATTATTAGCTGCTATGACGCTTTTTTTAATTATTTCTCTTTCACTATTATTCATTATAATTCTCCTTGTTTATTGATAATAGTTTATACCACAAAATGAGTAATTATAGAATGTAAAAAAAAAAGGCCAAATTGCCCTTGGCGCCGAAGCGCGACACCCGTACATATTACGTTGTGTGGGTATCAGCACGTCTGTACTAGACATGGGTTGTGTTGTAACTTCTTTGTGTGGCATAATGATGCGTGTGACTACTTGTAGTTGGCGTAGCTTTTTCATGTGCTACCTCCTAATTATAGATACTTATTTATACCCGGGTATAGTAAAAAAAGAAGCATGGGGCTTCTTTTCCCTTCTCACTTCCTACTTCCTACTTCCCACTTCTTACTTTGTACGGAACGTACGGCACCACTGGAAGTATTCGTGGTCCATATCCAACCATAGTGCGCCGGTACCAGGCCTCTTGGTGAGTAGCGTGCTGTTTGCGAAGTGTACCGCTTTAGTTAACATGCTACGTTTCTCCAACTCTAACTTTAGACATCTATAGAAAAACTGAAGAATTTCTTCTGTGACTAGGAGAGTCGTAAGTACTCTGTACGCTCTCATATCTTTTATGCATATGAGTCTATACAGATACACCAATACTTGCTGGTCGAACTTCGGCATGGACAGCTCCGACCACATCAGTGCTTTCTCCTTCTCGTTATCGATACTAACGGATGGGTCGGATTCTGTTTGCAGTAGAACCGCATCTGGATTATGTTGTAGCCCATTGAACCCGGCGAATCCCCTACTAGGTACGTCCATCACCTCATTATCCCATTCGCAGGAGTAGTCTCCTCTATTATATATTGTCATATATGCGCCTCCTAATTATAGATACAAGTTTATACCATATACTGTACCCTATGGAATTGGCAAGCTCGTAAGAAACATGATATCATGTATAATAGGTAAAATGAGGATAGGAGCTCTCCCAAGCCTATTAGTTTATACCACCCTATGTGATATGTTAGCATACAGTAAAAAAGAAGCCCTATTGGGCTTCTTTAATATCAAGGTTGCTATGCCTCCTCGAAATCCCGATACACCCTAGGATGCTCGGCCGGGTCAAACTTCAGGGACCCTCGAACACCGTCCCCCTTACGAGTTACTACTGTGTAGCAACCCCCTCCAAAACCCTCAACTGTAAAGTATTCTTGTAATTCTTCCGTACTGTATTCAGCTTTCTGCATATTACCTCCCACAACATTTTTTAAACTTGCGTCCAGATTTACATGGACATTTATCGTTCGGCTTATACCGAACGCGCACACCTTTTTTCCTGGCCCATGAAATAGCCCCACGAACATTCATCCGCGTCATGGCTTTTTTTATAACACTATCTTCCGCAGTTACTTTGATATCCATAAGTACCTCCTATTGGTATTAGTTTATACCAGCAGTAGGGAATAAGTCGACACACGGTAAGTTGTGCTGCCCTGTGTAAATCTCGTAATTACACTTTCTACATTTCTGGTAGAATTCCTTGTTTGTGTACATTTCATGCTTGTCCTCCGGGCAGCAACATACTGTATTGTCTTCGAGGTGGAACTCGTACTCCATCCGAACTTCCACCTCGCAATCAGCCTTACAATGAGGACACAGATAGCTAGTTTCATTCTCAGTATAGTCGCCGGAGTCTAGCTCCCCAGTGAAGAAATCGTGAAACTCTACATTCACGTCCACCATCTTTAAGCAGAACGCGCACGGCACATTCATTTCGACAGGTCCTTCCCTATCAGTTCTCCGAAGAACTTATAGATCAGTGCGAACTCTGGATTACGCCATGCATTGATAACATAGTCCGTTGGATCGTTGTAGTGGTAGTTGTTTGCCCGTATGTGCTCCTTGATTCCCACCTCGGTTAGGAAAACAGGTAGACTCCCGTGTTCAGGGTATCGCCGTACCATATCGTAATGATGGATATCGTACCCTTTATAACCGCAGTAGTCCTTGGCTATGGCATCCTTCACATCATCTGAAGAATTTTGACTGCTCTTCCCGTCTCTCCATGTAGAGATGACTAGCGAAACAAACTCCTCTACTGTGGTTATAGCATAGCTGGCATAGCCATCAACCATGTTTTTTTCAAGATCGTCGATGTACTTAGCCGCATCCAGGTATTCCTCACTTCCGTCATTTACAAGTATCGCATCTTCTATCTCTTCGAAGATGTCTGAGTAATCTCCGAGTTGTTCTCCATCGTTGACTATTTCTGCAAGTATGCCGTCCTCTGTGTACATCCTCTCGATATCTTGTAGCACGTACAGTATCGGAGTGGCAGTGTATCGATTGTCCTGCTCGAATAATCGGTTCCCGAGAACTACTAGCTTCTCATACAGCTTGTCTGATATTTCTATTTGCATATAACTCCTCCTATATTGATATAGCTATTTATACCACTATTCAAGGGTATTGTGTAATATTCCGGAGGTCTCAAACGTAAATCGGGGACTAGATTAATACTAAAAAAAAAGCCGCGGACGATAATCCGGGCTTTTTTGACATTCTAGCTATTACGTAATAATGAAGTCGTCATCACTATCTACAATTTTCATGGAGAATAGATTAGGCGACACGCTTATTTCTAGGTTTGTGTGGATATCAGACATATCATTGCTCACACCATACGCGAAGCTTCCCATGATACATTCGTATTGAATGTTCTCCGCAATCCACTTCTGATCTCCTGCTATCCCAGGCAGGAGACCTTTCTTACATAAATCTTTTACTCTACAAACCATCCTGGATGTTCCTCCTTCCATTCTTCTAAGTAGTTCTCGTAAGCATCCGAGCACTGGCCCGAATCTGCGCACATAATTGGTCCGTTAGGACCGCCATGAACTCCCTTCTCATGCTCTTCCAGGGAGCAGTACAGACAAGCCCCGTCCCCTAGTTCCTCGGAACTCCGGGGGCCGTCTCTGCACTCTTGCCGCCACTCCTCGTAGTCCGCCAACTTGCCGCATATAACCTTATTATAAGTAATAAGCTTAATTTGGGAACTCCTCTAATACTGTAACTTCATACACAGGGTTCCACGCGGACGGTTGTCCGGGGTTGTCGATCTCATTATCCGGGGCAAGAATGCATATTGCATCCCATGCATGGTCCCCTTGAGGGGCTATCTTTATGTAGGTGTTGCCCATCACCGAAAACCATGTCCCTACCTCCAGATCTTCAAACTGTTTTTTTATCAACTTTCTCTTATTAACCATTTATCCCCTCGATCCTAACCCCAGGTTAGGACGAATCTTTCAACATTTTCTTCCGATAGATTGAGAGGGTCCATCTGATCTACAAGGACCCTCTGTAACTTTGGTTCCAGGTGCATCCCATTCTCAGCAATTATGCTTAATATCTACTTGTACTTTTTTTTTCATACGTCCTCCTTCCGATAGGTAGAGAAAGTTCTCTCCACGCAGACGCTCACATACATACTTTTGAAGCAGTGATTGCACTCGACCTCCTGCTCTTCAACATCCTCTGTGACCTCATACAGATCGTCCGAGTATACTGTATCATCACAATATGGGCATACTATCTCACCCGGTCTAATCCATATTACGTCCATCGGGTATCTCCTTGTACGCCTTATCGCAAAAACAGCATACGTCATTTACGTGAACGTAGCAATCGCAGTGCTTCTTTACGTCACTACCCGGACAGTCATCGTAGATCGGCTCAGCTACAAACTTCTCGTTGAACTCTTCCTCTTTCCTAACGTACAGGTACACCCCATCGGTGTATACCACGAGGTTCTCGTTCTCTCTGCCGTTAGTAGCATTGATGGCAGCGTCAATTACTTTGTACGGTTTTCCGTTTTTCTTGTTTCTGAACCACCGGTTTTTCATCCTCTGCCCTCCTTTTATAAATTTCTGATATCTGGCTACTAAGAACCGCGTTCTTTGCGGCTAGTGATACGATGTACCTACTTTGATCTCCGATAATCTCCGCCCCCTGATAAACCACGGACAGGAATGCTATAAGAATAAACGCAAACACCAATAACACAAAAACATAATCACCACCGTTTTGAAACATACTTACCTCCTTAGTCTCGTAAAATATACTCGCCCATACCTTCGTGAAAATAGCAGTTCCTCTGGACAAATGGGTAGAAGTCGTCGTTCGGAAGAACTACGAGGTCCCCTGTCTCCGTATCGTACCCATGTGATACAACCTTGTCCCCCTTCTTATGTACCGTATTATACGTTATCGGGTCGTACTCTTCCTTAAGATACATGAACTCTATTACAATTACCATGCGGACCTCCTGCAGTTTCTATAGTGCTCCTGGTACGGTTGCTTTTTGTCAAGTACCGGAGCCTTGTATCTTCTTTTATACCCCTTACTGACTTGGTCATCGTGCATTTTTAGCCTGGCTCTGCGTTTTCTTTCATGGTCTGACAACTCTTCGCCGTAGGATCGCCCCGTAGCTACAGACAACACCTCGTAGAAATCATCGCGACATCCAAATGCCCAACTACCCGTATTAATATGCCCGCACGTCCTAGTACAGCGGGTGCACGTGCTGCTGTCTGTTCCGTCGCATGAGGCCATCATTTGTGAGGATCTCTCCCGGACATTATCTTACCTATAATAAAGGGGTTATTATCCGGACTTTTCCTGGATCCCTCACACGAAGCACATATCGCATACTTTTCCTTGATAGGGCACCCACATTTAGGGCAGAGGTAGTTGTACAACTCCTGCCAGTTTCTGTTAAGTGAGTCCATCATTGTATTCGCTCTTTCCCTGAGTTCTGTTATCGCAGTGATGTTTGGGTACTCTATCATCAGGGTAGTCATATTCATGATAACATTCATACAGTCCACAAGCATACCCCTATTCTCATCGATAGCATCCTGGAGAGCTCCGACGTCTATACTGCAGTATTCCTTGTCAAGAATATCAATAGCTCTACCCAGGGTCGCCTGGATCTCATCCTTGGTAGGATTCCCGGTGCAGTTACACGCGTGAGGATCGTACTCTTCCAGCATGTCGAAGGCTTCTTTCATTAAAATTTCCATCTTATCGACGGCAGTTGTTGTATCTTTCCACATTATCTAGAATCTCCTCGTATTTCCCATTTTTTATCAGCAGCGTTATATACCTCCACTCTGAGGTTGTCTTCCCGCATCGTCTCGGTCACTGCGTCCTCAATCTTCTCCTGCGTAAGTCTCCACCATTCCGTACGTTTTGCCGCTTCCAGACGAATCCAAGCCAGAAACTTCTTGTTCTTACCTAGGCTCTTCATAGCATCTCTTTTATTTTGCTCACAACTTCGCTGTCTCTGTCCGGTAGCCATGGCACCTGATGCTGGGTGCCTGAGCCTTACGCAGTTCTTATGCCGATTCCTATGCTGGCCTCCTGCTCCAGATCCTGAGAAGAACGATATCTCCAACCCATTATTCGCAACAGACAGCGTAAATAGTAGTTCTTTTTCCATACTTGCCCTCCTATATAATTATTACTTTATACCTAAAAAGAAGCCCACGGGGGCTTCTATTCCTTGTTGTACTGCTCCCACACGATGCGCTCTTCCCATTCCCGAAGATCCTCTATTATGCCGTTTACCACTACGACTTTTTCCTTATAATTGGAAGTATGCTGACTTATTTTACTTTTAACATGATCGGTTGTTGACCGTATTATCTCCTGACTGGTTTCTCGCATCGTATCCATAATTTCCTGCATTGCTCGCGATTTCCTAGATTGCCACATTCTCTGGAGATCGGACTGGTACTCTGTTGGGATTGTATACAGGGTTAGTAAGGTTTCATGGGCAAATATATAGAGGACGTCACCGTGTATCCTCATGTTGTCGGCCTTGCGTTGACTCAGGAACTTCCCGTCCAGATAGCAGTGTAATCCGCCCCCGGTCTCTGAATGAGTAGCACCATCCCGAAGAGCTTTCTTTGCCATTTTTTTTATCTTATTGTCGTTCCAGCCCATTCGTTTTTTCGCAGTTATCACCGCATGCTTAGTTATCTGCAGACTCATCGGGTTTCTCCTCCTCACTTTTTAGATGTTCGAATAACATAAGGGCCTTCTCTGCAGTCGAGAAGTGTTCGTCAAAGTCTTCACGGACACACTCTTCGAATAGTTCCTCGGTAATACCGTCACCCCAGGAGTCCATTCCCAGCATAGTTGTAAGAGCCATACAGTGTAGGTGTGCTTTCCACGTCCAAGAGTCCCCCTGGTCGACTATAAACGCGTTAGCGTATATCACACCTTTTTTAATCTTACCACTACAGTAGTTGCACCTATGTTCCTTCCTGGATTTGTATTCGTCTGATCTTATTACTTCCACTATTTCCCCTCCGATTTCAGGAATTTTTCTATTAAAGGTCTACAATAATCGTCACCACAGCAGTATTGTTCATTGCAACCTTCTGATACTGGGCAAGATTCTGACTCTTTTATAATCCAATCAACAGCCTTTTTCAATTGCCGTTTGAGTTCAATTATTTCATTCACATATTTAACGCATTTCTGCGCTTCATTCAACAGACTGCCTTTTAGTTCTCTGATTTCTTTGGCATTATCGTGAAGCAACTCGCTTCCTTGTTCTGCAATTTTATGGCACTCTGCCAACAGTCTTTCATTCTCGGCTTTGAGTTCTGATATTTCTGTGTCGATGTATTCCTTAACTCTATTCGCAGTATGTTTAGATATTCCACTATTAACTTCTTCAAAAATAATGTCTAGTATTGTTTCGGTCATTACTTTTTTCAACTCGCTCATGATTTATCCTCCGATTCCTTAAAGTTACTTAGCATATCTCTAAGATCATCAATTGCACGTAATATTTCTGTGCTTTCGTCAGGTTTGAAATCCTTTGTTTTTAATCCTCTGTGCCACATCAAACAAAATGCACCATCTATTATATTAAATTTCTTCTGAATTTCTCGCAATACTACAACCGGATTCAAACTAACTCCATTTTTATCAATAATAAATGTTCCAAGTGGTATGCTCATAATTCCTCCAGTATTGATTTTATTTTATCAAGTTTATAACTGAAAAATTTACTTTCGTCACAAGAATCTTCAAGAATGTATGTTTCTTCTTCCTCAACCACCGCCCCTATATCAGCGAGTTTCTTAGCCATATCATTACAAGCTTCACATGAAACTGTTCTTCCTTGTAATGCTAGTTTCAACCTTTCGATTTCTGCGTCTGCTTCGCTAAACATTTCATCTTTTTCAATCATAACTTTATTTAATTCTCTTTGATACCACTCAACTGTTTCAATCTCTTTTCCACAACCTGAACATTTTCCATATGTTCTTTTTTAGCATGTTTTCTCCTTGCTTTTATAGCGTCATCTAAATTCCGATAACAACCTAAATCTTTTCTTGCTCCATTGCATTGCACCCTAAGCGGGTTTAGCACTCCTATACAGTTTTGCGATTGTTTTCTTTAGTCTAGAAATTTCCGAATTTAGCTTCAGAATCTCCTCATCTTTGCCCCGCATAGTGTCTCGCATGCCCTGGTCTGCATATAACCTGCCAAGTTCCTCATCTACGTGTGTAGCAAGGTACACCGAGTCAACCCAAGTGTTGCCGTGCACATCCACAATGTCCGCTCGATATTTTCGGAGAGTGCCGCAGGTATCCATAGTTAGTCACCCTTCCTAGTAGCTCTACGCACCACGGAACTCTTCTTATCTTCAATAATCTCAATGATATTAGCGACATCCCCGAATCCGGTAACCAGCCCGTTTTGCCACTCTGTCAGCACTGCATGGCTACTCCCTCCAAAAACAACCCCGATAGAACCGTCACACCACCTGATTTTCTTCCCCATTACTTCCTCGAAAGTAAACTTGCTAACCGGAGTAGCTGCGGCACCGAACTCGGGCATTTCCAGCCTTTCTACGTACAGGTCAAACCCATCGTCTTTCTTCTCTATTAGAACTCTACGCACGTTCCCAGTAAGAAGCTCATCGAGAGCCGGTATCATATGTTTCCTATAATAATAACTGTGTCTCTCAAACCTCTGTTTGCCCGATACATTGAAAAGGGTGAGCTCGGATTGTGCGATGCTCCCATCAACACATTGCATTAGCAGGGCGCCCCTGGCATGGGCCTTGCCCAGGTCATAGGCAGCTCCGAAACCCACGAGTATCAATAATAAAACTATTATTATGATCATTATTGTTATAATCATATGTATATCCATAATTACTTTTTATCCTCCTGTGGTTGTTGTAGGGTAACCTTATAGTTGCCCGCGTACATTGTGTTCCTATCCCCTTTCATATTAGATGTTGGGATATCAAGTTTCTTACAGGCGTCGATCATATCATCGGCATCGATAAACCTATGTGCCGTCCCTAGTTCAATTTTGTACTTCATAATATCTCCTTTGGTGGCTGCTGCAAATATTGCCAGCTGTCTACCCATCCTTTTCGAAGGGGTCCCCTGTCATCGCAATAGAACCCTTCTTCCGCGCAGTACTCGCATCCGAAAACATCCCCCCTTACGCTAACACACTGTACCCAGACAGAGTACTTTCCATCCGGTAGTTTGGGCAATCCCGCGCCGACTGGAACCCAGACAGGGTCAGGGGTGTCTGTCGAATCAACTGCTATAGTAATTTCCCCACCACATCCAAAACATTTTCCGGCCGGCACTGTGAGTGTGCTTGATCTGACCGAAAAACTGGAAGTCCCATTAGCGTTTTGGGATACTTCCGTAAGATAACCCTCCATCAGTGCGTACTGGTACCCGCACCCAGCCACCCACAAGACCCGTGGATATGGTATTTCCTTGTCAGATTGTTTATATAAGCATTTATCCATAACATACCCCTTTTTTATTTTTCTATTCGACCACTCGGAGAGTGTCCCTCTCTTTCCAAATGTCTTATTATTGCCTTCTTGCAGTCACCCTTGTTCATTTGTCCGGCGCAATTCTTGTATTCGTGGGCGTACATGCACATTTCATCGCAAAACATGGGGCAGCTTCGTCCCTCAAAGTATCGCAAAGCTCTTTTTTCTATCATAGCAACTGCTTCCCCCAGTTGTAGCTTGAGTTTCCCGTTCTCTTTTTTCCAGGATTCAATGATTGGCTTTATTGACTGGCCACCAAGGAACCTTTCCCGTATAACCTCGCGGGCTTCTCCCGGGGCATCCTCCATGAGTTTTTTCCACTCGCATAAGCGCTTATTCTCAGCTTCAAGCTCGTCGTGTAGTCTCCGGAAGCTCTTAGCCTCGCATTCCCAAGCTTTTAGGTCTATTTGGAGACCCGCATATTCTAGGTTTTTCTGGCGAATCTCATTATTGCGCTGTTCTATTACTGAATCTTTGTATTCGTCGGACTCATCGACGTCGTCAGCTCTGTAGTAGTTCCCTTTCGGGTCCCCAGTCATAGTCTTCATGTACGCTCCGTTGTCTATGATAGTGAAGTTTAGTCCGTATCTCTTATGTACAGTCACAATCGCACCTCCCCGGTTTATCAGCAGGTGCCTGGCTGGTAGCACAGCTGTTTGAGTGAGCCGATTTACCACTCAGCTCTATGTAAACCCCCGCCAGCTCTTCATGAAGGCTGTCTACTTCGCCGTCTTTTTGCAAGTACAGGAACTCTGCCCCGGATGAATCTATAAGTATATCTATAAGTTTTCCACGGCTTAGGTTCCCATTTCGAAACTCTTCCAAAGCATTATTACCGTTGTGCATGGCCTGTCGCATACCGCACTTCAAATTGTTTTTAATCTCACTCATGTATGTCCCCCTGTTTTAAATCTCCAAGAATATCTGCAGCTACATCGTCCAATGTAGGGCACTCTCTTAGTGCTAGAGCGCAGCCCATAAACATAGGATGATCACACTCACTTGACGGGCATTCGCACATAGAGCAGTAGCTACTTATATTCTGTATGTATTTATACCTGATATAGTCGTCTATTATAGCTCTGAGTTTGACATTCTCATCCTCATGTTTAGATAGCAGCTGGTAGTCGGGGTCGGCATACATAATCTCACCCACCATATTAACCTTTATAGCTGGCTGGCAATTCGGGCAGTTAAGTGCAGTACCCTCGCCAGAAAGGTAAGCTCCACACAAAGTGCATTTTGGATAATAACTCATTTATCTACCTCCTTAGTTGGTTCGGCGTAGGGTGCTCCCGTTCTTCTCACCCAAGCTTCCCATGCCAATTCCATATTCTCGAATACATCGGTAGAGCAGGCACACGCACAGCAGTAGTACCAAAAACCACCGCATCCGTTCTCCTCTAGAGCAGGCGCCCCTCCGCAGAAGGGGCAGGACGGTTTCGTGCATGCTACCGACAGAACCTGCCCACATTCTAAACATTCAACATCTTCATGGGTACAGACCCTATCACGGAAGGTGATCAGGCACTCGTACTTACAGAACCCATACTCAGAATAACCATTATCACCACAGCTACCGCAATGATGGAATTCTTTTCCACAGTTTTTACATTCAGTCACTGCCATTGTTTTCCTCCTCGGCCTTCATCATTTTAAGACCCCCTTTTACAGCGTCAAATATCCTCAGCATATATTTATACTCGTGGTTTTCTTCGGTCGGCAGGTCGTACCACCACTCATCACCGAGTAACCTGTACATGAAGTCCTCGTGCCCGTGGGGGCTGTCTACCAACCAGGCATCGTCAAATAATTCTCTAGCCTCGTCCTTATCCATGTCCATAGTCTTTCTCTTTTCGATTATCGTCCTCTTTATGAACTCATCGAAGTTGGATAGGTCTTCCACGTATTGTTTCACATTTGAAGCAAACTTCCCAGCAAGGTAATCATTCCCACAGGAACAGAAAAAGTCAGCCAAGTCCCTACTGCCCAGTCCTCCCCAGTAGTGTGTCCATACCTGAGCATGACATCTTATCGTCATTATTCCACGATTCCCCGAGGACATGGAGCTCTCACCATAATCTTCCAGGTTAACCACTATAGGGTCCAAGCGGTCTATATCTGTAATATGGAGAGTTTTTACTTTCTCGATCTTTATCTTCATCTAGCCCTCGTGTAGTCAATACGACATGTTATTTCCGGGATAAACACGGTAACGAAGTTATACTTGCATCTGTAACAAGTCTGATCGTATTCTATCGGCGTATCTAGCTGATCGATCATAACTTCTACCATATCACTATCTGAGTGCCCACACTCTGGGCACGTATGGTACAAGTCGACACATATATTCATCACAATACCTCCTTAAAGTATTTTTAAGCTGCCATACGATGAAAGCAGTCTCTTTTTCACAGTCACTTTTTAGGCCACGGCTGTATGCCGAGGCCACCTTATCAAACGGACTACGTCCAGACTCGCATATCGCCGTACCTTCATCTGTCAGGTCCACGGTCTCACCAGTAGTCACCTTTATAAGTGCCAGACAGGCATTGTGGTACCCCTGGTTATCTCCCATTATGATGTTAATAGCAATAGACTCACACATATCATTAAAGGTATTTGTCATGCTCAACCCTACCATCCTGATTCTCGAAGTAT
>Ga0222626_1000728_pt1 | contig 17164 bp, 17 predicted proteins | sample AntAcemetageno91_FD_179862 | JGI IMG/M metagenome (GOLD analysis project Ga0222626, IMG submission 179862) | Saline water microbial communities from Ace Lake, Antarctica - #91 | ecosystem: Environmental > Aquatic > Non-marine Saline and Alkaline > Saline | place: Antarctica: Ace Lake | collected...
ACCCCTTCAAATCCTTGAGACCCAAGTAATGCTTTCGCCAGATCTCTTCTTGTTCGTATTTCTTCCCCTGAGAGCACTTTCTTCAGGAGTCTGATCGTGTCGTAGCCATAGGCGGCTAACATACCGGGGTCAGCATCAAAATTCTTTCTATACTCTTCAACAAATACCCGTACACCTGGCTCCTCGGAGTCCCCAACAAAGCCGGAACAAAAAAGAGCCCCCTGGATGTAGTCCTTTGCCATCTCAACCAATTTGGGAGACTGCCAGGCGCTTGTCCCTAAGAGTTGGACTCCCAGGACGTCGTGAAAGGCCAGTTGTGGAGCGATCATTGCTACACGCTGAAAACTATCCGGTATGAAAATGGCGTCGAAATCTATGATAGGCTGTGGTTCTTCAGGATATATTGATTCTTCTTCATCCTCCGGGGTCTTCATATCCTCAAGCTTTTGGAGTAAGGACGCCGGTCTCGGGTAGTAGAGCCCCACCATCTTCTTTATCTGGTCGGCAAAATCCGTATCATCGACCCCATAGGACTCAATGGCGGTCACTGTTCCGCCCAAATCATTTAACCTGTCCCAGAAAAGGTTCATGCAGTAGCGGCCATAGGCATTGTTCGGGTACAAGATCCCAAAACGTTTGAGCCCCATTTGTCCTATTGCAACATCAAGAAGGCCTTCCACCTCTTGAGAGGGAGTAAGAAAATTGCGGAAAATCATTTCACCCTCTTCCACAATTCCTTCCCTCTGTGTTAGGGCGATGATCGGCACGCCCATTTCCTGGGCCTTCTTGGCCACGGCCATAGCTGCTTTGCTCGAAACAGGACCGATTATCGCCATGATCTTTTCATCAATAACGAGATTTTCAAGCGCCGCTAAAGCCTCTTCCGGCTTCCCCTTTGTGTCTCTTATCAGTAACTCCAGGCCAGTCTGGGCAGTTTGCTCCCAGCCCACGCTAAGTCCGAGTTCAAGCCCTTTCAAGACCTCCTCGCCGTAGATGGAAAAAGGGCCGCTAAGGGGAAGTAAGCACCCCAACACACCCTGTTTAACCGCCATTTCTTCTTCTGCGCGTTTCAAAAGCTCCCTGCCCTTTGAAAGCCACTCTTCATCCTTGGTGGAATGAATCAGCGATGTTGCCACCTCTTTCGCCTGTTTCGTCTCATTCTGTTCAAGATAAATTGAGGCCATCCTGTAATAGATCTTCGGAGCATAAAGAGTCCCTGCGGCATCTTCTACAAATTGATCGAGGGTTTTTGGTTCGCTGCTCAATACCAATTTGTTAAGTTGTTCGTCGAGTTGGGCTATTCTTTGGGGATCATTGGACCACGCCTCATGCGCCTTGAGCCACCAGTGGAAGGCATTAACCTTATACCCTAAGGCGCTGAAGTTGTCCCCGAGGAGTATGAGGATATCTTTCTTCAAGGGATGGTCGGGATATCTGTCAAGCCATTCCAGCGCCTGGTCTGCGGAACGTTTATGTTCACCAATACGGGAAAGGATGTCAGCGATTTCATATTGTACCCCTGGTATCCAGGTGTAGTCAGGATATTCCCGAGAAATCTTTTCCAAGCTAATTAGGGCATTTTTAGGCTGGTTAAGCTTGAGGTATATCTCTGATGTGCGTTTAAGCGCCAGGGCTGCTCTTTCGCCCTTAGGCGCATGTTGAAGAAAGGCTCCATAAGCATCAAGGGCCTTTTCTAACTCACCATTTTGTAAGTATCCCTCGGCAAGAACAAATGGTTCCGGTCTACCCTGCGCCACTTTAACGGGTGGAGGCGCTTTAGTCTGACATGCGACCAAAAAAAAGGCTATTCCCACCATTAAGGAGGGGATAGCCTTTTTTGCTAAAAAAAACCTGATGATCACTTCTGGACTTCCTCGAAGTCGGCATCCACTACATCTTCTTCTTGTGGCGGTCCTTCCGCTGATTCAGGGCCTGCTGCACCTGCGTCCTGCCCCTGATCCTGGCTGGCATTTGCATACATGGTCTCTGCCAGTTTGTGGGATGCCTGGGTCAATTCTTCGGTAAGTCGCTTGATCTCCTCTGTGTCCTCTCCTTCGGCAGCCTTTTTCAAATTGTCAATCGCCTGGGTGATATTTTCCTTTGTGGCATCATCCAACTTGTCGCCCACCTCCTTGACAGACTTCTCAGTAGAATAGATCATGGAATCGGCCATATTGCGGGCATCAATGAGTTCCCTTTTCTTTTTGTCCTCATCTGCGTGTATTTCCGCATCCTTGATGAGGCTATCAATCTCCTCTTCGCTCAGGCCGCTGGAGGCGGTAATCTTGATCGATTGCTCTTTCCCTGTCCCCATGTCCTTTGCGGAAACACTGACTATCCCATTGGCGTCGATATCAAAGGTTACCTCAATCTGGGGAAGACCCCTCGGGGCCGGAGGGATTCCGACTAATTGAAACCGGCCCAAGGTCTTGTTGGTGGCAGCCATTTCCCGCTCACCCTGGAGCACATGGATCTCAACCGCAGGCTGGTTATCGGCCGCTGTTGAAAAAATCTGGCTCTTTTTTGTGGGGATGGTGGTGTTCTTGTCGATAAGCTTGGTAAAAACACCTCCCAAGGTCTCGATACCGAGGGAAAGGGGTGTCACATCAAGGAGCAGCACATCTTTGACCTCGCCTTTAAGAACACCGCCCTGAATAGCAGCCCCAACAGCCACCACTTCGTCAGGATTAACGCCCTTGCTCGGCTCCTTGCCAAAGATCTCCTTAACCTTTTCCTGCACCTTTGGCATACGGGTCATACCGCCGACCAAGACCACTTCATCGATATCATTAGGCGAAAGGCCAGCGTCTTTTATTGCTGTCTTACACGGACCTACTATCTTTCCAATCAAATTATCAACCAACCCTTCTAATTTTGCACGGGTCAGTTTGATATTGAGGTGTTTAGGACCACTGGCGTCGGCTGTAATAAAGGGGAGATTCACATCCGTCTCCATGGAACCTGATAACTCAACCTTTGCCTTTTCAGCGCCTTCTTTCAGTCTCTGAAGGGCCATCTTGTCATTTCGAAGATCGATGCCCTGATCCTTTTTAAATTCATCTGCCAAGTACTCGATGATCCTCAGGTCAAAATCCTCGCCTCCCAAATGGGTATCACCATTGGTGGACTTGACCTCGAAAACTCCTTCGCCTATCTCTAATACAGAGATGTCAAAGGTTCCGCCGCCCAAATCAAAGACAGCGATCTTTTTGTCTCCCTTTTTGTCTAAACCAAAGGCCAAAGACGCAGCCGTGGGCTCGTTAATAATCCTTTCCACATTCAGGCCGGCAATACGCCCGGCATCCTTGGTGGCCTGTCTCTGGCTGTCATTAAAATATGCCGGGACTGTAACCACGGCATCTGTGATTTTTTCTCCGAGGTACTCCTCTGCAGTCTCTTTCATCTTTGTGAGAATCATTGCAGATATCTCAGCGGGGCTGTAGTCTTTTCCCTTGATGGAGACATGTGCGTCGCCATTGGATGCCTTGCTGATTTTATAAGGGAGGACCTTAATATCTCTCTCTACCTCGGGCGAACCAAATTTTCGGCCGATAAGCCGTTTGACCGCAAAGACTGTATTTTCCGGATTGGTCACAGCCTGCCTCTTGGCGGTCTGGCCAACCAGCCTCTCTCCGCTGTCAGTAAAGGCTACAATAGAGGGAGTGGTCCTGCTTCCCTCTGCATTGGCGATCACCACAGGATCCCCGCCCTCCATAACAGCGACACACGAATTGGTTGTCCCGAGATCAATTCCTATTGTTTTTCCCATATCTGTTGCCTCCTAATATCTGAAAATCTTTTATAATTTAAAATAGTTTCTTAAACGGAAGGCTTTTTAAAATAATTTTAGTTTTTTCCGTTTCTGCGAAAAGCCTTTTTTCTCTCCGATAGGCTTTACCCTCCGGTCTGTAGGCCCTACGGGCCGGAAGCGGGAGAGGCCGGTCTATCTGAGTTATGCAGTCTTCTTGCTCACAACGACCATAGATGGTCGAATGAGCCTCTGATTAAGGGTATAACCCTTTTGAAGGTCTTTGATCACGGTTCCAGGTTTTATTCCGTCGTCAGCCATCTCTGAAACCGCCTCATGAAAATTGGGGTCAAACTGCTCACCAATCGCCTCAACCATTTCTACCCCCGCCTTTTGCAGGATATCCGTGAGCCCCTTCAAAGTGAGGTCAACACCCTCTCTAATAGCCTCAATCGAATCTTTATCCTGCGAATGAGTAATAGCCTTTTCGAGGTTATCGACTATCGGAAGGAGCTGCTTTATCAGGGATTCGTTAGCAAATTTAACTAAATCTTGCCGTTCTTTCTGGTATCTCTTTTTTAAATTGTCAATCTCTGCCTGAGAACGGATATAAAGATCAAGATTCTTGTCTGAACCTTCCTGAACCTTTTCAACTTTCTCTATTAATTTGGCCTTTGTCATCTTTGTTAGAGGGATCTCTTCTTCCTCTTGATCTTGAGATTCCTCATCTTCTCGAGGATTTTCTTCCAACTCTTCGGAAGCAGTTTCGATTCGTTCATCCCTTTTTTTATCCTCATTCATGACACTGACCCTGACTGCGTTCAACTCCTTTAACCAAACTGATATTCTTTCTTGATTTCGACACTAAGCGAAACATTAAGCATCGGAAAAAGCTTTGTCAAGGCAGGCCCTGGGAACTTTTCCATGCCGAAAGGAGCTTGCTTTTGCTCCGGAAAAAACCCGAAAAACAGGTAACCGTTCAGGGGTTCCCTGCCCAGCGGGATTCAAAGGTTCCAGGTTGAATTTACTTGGTTTGCTTCGTTTTATTTAAGGGAGAAAGGTATCAGGTAGAATCACGGGTGTTGGATTTCCCTGTGAGGGTCCCTTGGCAGGGGGAAAGTTAGTCCGGGTTCATAATTTTTCTCAGGTCACTCAAAAGGAGGGGGGCATACTTTCTTGTAAGACGACGGGTATCATCATCATTAAGCCCGGTGGGTTTTATAAATAGGCCATCAGCACCGGCCTTGAACATGGCAACTGCATCATTGATCAACGATTTTCTGGTATAAAACACCGCAGGAATCTGAGGGTAATAAAGTCGCGCCTGCCGGAGATTGAAAAGGCCATACTTTCTGTTCTGCCCGATCCGATCACAGGCATCCTCGAACAGCTTTCTCCAGCAATCCACGATGCCAAAGAGCCTCTTAAGAAATTCGTTATTAATATCTCCCTGAAAGCTGTCCAGCCCCCCATAGACCTGGTCCAGTTTCGGGAAATCGGCGGCCTTTCTTTTGAGTTCTTCCATTGGCGTTAAATACGGATCAACCACATCCTTATCCTGTCCCCACAGGTCAAGGAGAAAAAGGGAGGGGTCTCTGGCGGACAATAGATCCTTAGCCTCATCAAATGTGTAGGCCTGAACGAATTCAAGGTCAGGGTCAGAAGGGGCGATCTCATATTGCACAAGATCATGCTCAAATCCAGAGTCATCAATAAAGCAAATAACAGGATTCATTTCTCTTATCCCTTTTGAATCATTTTTCCTGTCAATCTTTCCAATGCTTCTAAATATTTTTCCCTCGTTTTATTGACAATTTCGTCCGGCAACCTGGGCGGAGGCGGTTTTTTCGGCCAATTGATTTCAATCAGATAATCTCTCAGAAACTGTTTATCGAAACTCTGTTGCGGCCCTCCAGGGCTGTAATCAGACATTGGCCAGAACCTTGATGAATCGGGTGTTAATACTTCATCAATCAGGATTAGCCGGTCGTCTTTGATGCCAAACTCAAATTTTGTATCTGCTACAATAATGCCTTTCTCTGCCGCTAAATCCCTTCCAAATTCATAGATCTGGAGGCTGATGCGACGCACCTTCTCTGCGATTTTTTTGCCTAAGATCTCTTCCGCCCTTTCAAAACTGATATTCTCATCGTGCATACCTTCTTCGGCTTTGGTGGAAGGGGTAAAAATAGGAGATCTGAGTTTATCGGACTCGCGCATCTCTTTGGGGAGCGCGATACCGCAGACGCATCCTGTCCGGAGATATTCCTGCCAGCCCGAACCGGAGAGGTATCCTCTGACTATACATTCTACAGCCAGGGGCTCTGTTTTCTTGACAAGCATGCTGCGGCCCTCGAGTTGCGGGGCATATTTCCGGCATATTTCCGGGTACTCAGACGGGGTGCTGCTTATTAGATGATTTTCTATGACAGACTCCATCTCCCTGAACCAGAAGAGAGATATTGCTGTCAGTATTTTTCCTTTATCGGGAATGGGGTCATCCATAACCACATCAAAAGCCGACATGCGGTCGCTTGCAACAATCAACAGCTTATCCTCAACTTCATAAACATCTCTGACCTTTCCCCGTTTCACAAGCGTGATATCTTCAAAGTTGCTTTTTGTTAAGACACCTGTTTTCATAAATCTCTCCTTCCAGTTATCCTTACGAGTCTCCCGAATCCAATATTCGTGTAAGGGTTCAAAGTTTAGGGGATTCCACGCTGTCGGGATCTTCGACCAGTATCAAGTATCCAGTATCCAGTATCAATTTTTAATCTTCAATTTCAATCGATATTCCCGGTAATACTTTAGCACGATATTTCGGAATGTAACCGTTTCTCCATATGGGGGTATCCCTTTATACTGTTTTACCCGATGCTGTCCGGCATTATAAGAGGCCAATGCTAAGCTGATGTCCCCATTTTGTGTCTTCATAAGCCCTGAAAAATATTTGTACCCGTAATCGATCGCTTTCTCTGGGTTAAGGCGATCATCCCGGTCTTTCTTCAACAATTCTCTTTTATATCGCCTGAAGAGCATAGACCGTTCTTGGCCACAATTCAAGGATTCCTGCATTAACTCCCTGGCGTTTTTGGCAAGTTTTGTCTTATCTGTAGCGGTAACCTCTGAGAGAAGGATTTTGGCCCTCTTCCTGAGTTTTCGTTGACGTGCCATTAGGGATATGGCTTTTTCGAAATATGACGGCATATAGATATTTTTCATCCCCAGGCCTTTCCCCGTCTTTGGCATAATCTGGGTGAGGCCAGCAGCCCCCACGTAAGAAACAGCATGAGGGTCAAAATTGGATTCCCTCTTTATCAGGGCGATAAACAGGAGGGGATCTACCGGATATCCGCCCCCCTTTTGTCTGTCGAGGCATTTTTCAATAAGAGATAGAAAAAGAGGCCCTTCCATTCTTACAGCGTTCTTCCATAAAGATCCTGGATTTGTCCCCCTGCGCATCTCCTGTTTTCCAAGGTCAAATCGTTTCTTGTCTGTACGGGCTGCCTTTTGTGTAAACTCGTGAAACACGTAATTTACAAACTTCACGTTTTGGGGGCTTAATGCAGGGCTATTTTCAGGAAGGCCCTGGCATTGGTTATAAAAAATACCCAAACCATCCCTCAGGTTGTAGGAAGCCTTTTTAACACTTCCTTCCAGTATTTCATCCAAGAGTGCTGAACAGGTGGCTCGATTCAGCCTGTCATCTACCTCGGGCGTCAATTTTGATCTGTAAGCCACGAGGTATTTTCGGGCTAAGCCAAGGGCCTCTTTGCTCTCCAAGGCCAACTTGCCTGCCCTTTTCGAGTGTTCACCAGCAAACTTTTCTTTCTTCTGGGTGGTAATCGCCGAAACAGCTCTGGTGAACAGGAGTTTCGCCCTGGTGTTCAGCGCTTTGGCTTCCATGTAATCCTGATTTATAAGCGCTTTGAGTCCGAAAGAGCGTGCAACCTCGGGCCCGATTAACAGTATTCCGGCAGCTCCTTTGTAGGAGCCATCTGACAGGCTCTTTTCATAGCTCTCAAGGTTATAGTCGATAATGCTTTGTCTAAGCAGGGAAGGGTTTGCCGAGGCTGCAGGTACAAAGGCCAAATATATGGCTAAAACAATAAAAAGGAAGAAGGATAATCCTGTTTTAATCAATTTGTTCTGCAATGGCATACATTACCCAGCCTCTCGAAGGACCTACTATTTAAGGGCTATAAACGGTGGAAAGGCCTTCCTTGAGTTGATAGACATTCTACAAGATCCCTTGATATATTGCAAGCAGCATGGGGAGCAATCAGCAGGGCCGGTTCCTTGCAGATTTCAGCATGTTTTTTACGCCTTTTTTAGGGGTTTTTGCGGTAAAGATAGGGGCACTCTATTTTGACACATTCGCGAAAAATCAAAGATGATGGTCTCGTAAAAAGTCTCCAAGGCCGTCACTCCCGCGAATGCGGGAGTCCAGAAGTGGCTGATTTTCCTGGATTCCCGCGTTCGCGGGAATGACGAAAACGGGTCATTTCTGACTTTTTACGAGTTTGTCAAAGATACAAGGTAAAATCTTTACACATTATATATTTCAACATATTATTGCACAACATACAGGCTTTTCACGTTCCACTCCTTACTTCTTATGAGGCCATCGATAGTTCGGGTCATGTCATGGAAAAAAGAAAGAAAGAATGGAGATTTGTAGCTGATTCTATGGTGGGCAAATTGGCCAAATGGCTCAGAGTATTAGGCTATGACACCCATTATCAGCCGCATTATTCCCCTGAGGCTATTGATGCGTTTGTGAGGGATGGGAGGATACTTCTTACCCGGCATAAGAAGAGGGCTGAAAAATTAGGTAGTGGTGCCGTGTTGATCTGTGGCAATCAGGTAAATGAGCAATTGATGAAACTGAAGGGGGAACTCCATCTTGAACCTGCTCGTTCAACCTGGTTCAGCAGATGCCTGATATGTAACGCTATCTTGAGGCAAGCCCGTGAAGGGGTCGCCGGTGAAAAGATCCCAGAATATGTCTTTTATCAAAACATGACTAATATACGTTTCTGCCCTTCGTGTGGCAGGCACTTCTGGCCCGGCAGTCACAGGACAAGAATGGAGGCGCAGCTAAAAGAATGGGGTTTTTCCTTTAAACATTAGGGCTGCGTAAATGCGTACAAAACCCTTGGCAAAGGGCACCCTACTACCCGCCCGGATTAAGTGCTCGACGAAAAATAGCTATAGAAAAACGGCTACTTTTTTTTCTTTGCAGCTTTTCGTTTTGTTGCTGTTTTCTTCTTTGCTGCTGGTTTCTTCATTTTGGCAGCTGCTACCGGTTTTTTCTTGGCTACTGATTTTTTCTTAGCCACGGGTTTTTTCTTGACCACCGGTTTTTTCTTTTTGGCCTTTGCTGCCTTGTCTGCCGCTTTAGCCTTTTTAAGCGCGGACTCTAATTTTTTGATATTCCCTTTTGTAGCTGTCACATCTTTGTTAAGTCGTGTAAGTTTTTTCTTAGAACGCTGCAATCTAAGTTGAATTTGTTTTACAGTTGCCATATCCCCTCCTTTGATTTATGGTTAATAATATGAGTACTGAGAAGTAGCAATAAACAGAAAACTTACACAAGTCAAGCAAATATATTCATTTAATGAAAAATTGATACTAATTAGAATACCCACCCCCAGCCTGTATAGGAGAGGAGACTTTCTCCCAACAGTGCACATAACATTAACAGTGTGATCTCCACCATCTCATTGGCCGTTCCAAGCAGATCTCCGGTAATACCCCCGAATTCATGCCTGCACCGAATCCCAAACAGCTTTGTCTCAAGCCCTGCGAGGCAAAAAAGTAAAAAGGAGAGTGGTCCAAAAGGGATACAAAAGACGATAGATACAACATGTGACAGGACCCTGTGTCGGGTGGAAGCCTGGGCAACAAATGGCCGCCCCATCCCGTCCTCAGCGCGCGCATAAGGGAGGGTTGTCATAAGTTCCACCAGCATACTTCTCGAAAGAGTGAATATAATTAAGAGCCAGACAACAGAACCGCAGGATATGAGTCTCTCGAAGGCGAGCCATTTGGCGAGCAGGGCTACAAGCAGTGCCAAGACCCCAAAGGTCCCTAATGAGGTGTCTTTCATGATCAGCAATCTTTTATCCCTTTGAAAAAACCCCCCTATGGAATCGGCCCAATCCGCCAACCCATCAAGATGCAATCCCCTTGTCAGGTAAATGTCCATGGCTAACAGGAGCAGGGCAATCGCTCCAGGCCATGGGGTGAAAGGCAATAGCCCCCATAGAAGGTTTATCCAGTAGAGAATGAGCCCCAATAACAGTCCAATGACTGGGAACCATATGAGTGACGAGCCAAAGTCCTCAGATTCGCGTCTTGGCCAGGGAAACAGTGTGAGTGTCTTAAGTGCGGTTCCGAGGCCGTCAAAAGTTAAATAATCTTTTGGGTTCAACATATATTTCTGCCCTTTTAGTAGTAAAAACAAACCCCATCAAGGTCAAATAGATAGACCCGGATGGGGTTTTGGCATCTCCATTCGTTATGATCGGCAGGTCTTCAGACATCCCTTTACCCAGCGCGCCTTCCCGCCCACAACTCAATCCTCTATTTTCATGTCAGATTCAAAAAAATAATAGATCAACCTTAAGCGGTTGTCAATAGTCCCGTTGTATGGATTTTGTTTGGAATATCTGGTAATTTTGCCCTTGACTTTAATGTCCGCTGAAATATAATCTTGGAAAGAATTGGATAATTTGATATACTATAGATAAATATAGATTGTGAAAAACATCTCTAATAGAAAGGAGGTGAAATTTTTTCAAGTAATGAAGTGTTGGCTGTAACCTTTTACAGACAAGAGGAGGATAAAAATGGCTGGAAGCACGTACAAGATTATTGAGTTAGTTGGGACGAGTGACCAATCATGGGAAGAAGCGACAAAGACGGCTATTGATACGGCAGGGGAGAGCCTAAAAGATCTAAGAATTGCTGAGGTGACCAAACTCGATGTGACCATTGAAAACGGGAAGGTGACATCGTTCCGGACAAGGCTGAATGTTTCTTTCAAGTATGTTAAATAGGCGAAGGATAAATAAGGCCCCCTGTGTTTGTTCCCTCTAAATCAACCTGTTGATTAGAGAGTATAAACGCAGGGCAAAAGGCAAACTAATAGTGCTTTGCCAAATTACCGCCTCAGAAATGAAGGGGATAAAGGAGGGGGCTTTAGGATGAATTTGCTCAAAAACCTTTGCGCCTTTGCGTGAGACCTTTTCTGTTCCGGTTTATCCCGGTTAGTTATTATTGCTGCGCTTTTTCAAAATAAGGAGGTTCCTCTCCGACGACTTTCCGGGCAAAGAATAGGAGATTGATTTGAAAGGGAAAAGGTTGTGCTTTCCGATAACGTCCGCACTTTTCTTAAGGACTTCTTCACTCTGGCGACCCAAAAAGGCCACTATTAACCCGCCGGGTGTTAGGTGCGGGGCGCACCATGTCAGGAACTGGGGTAGAGGCGCCAGACCCCTCGATGTTATGACATCATATCCTTCAGGATGAAGCAGCTCTTCCTCTTCTTCAATACGTCCCTTGATAATGTTGATTTTTTCGAGCTTTGCGAGTCGGATGATCTGCTTAAGGAAACTGATCTTTTTCGAATTGGGTTCCATGAGCTGACATTTGAGGCTGGGTTTGCAGATTTTTATCGGAATTGCGGGGAAACCTGCCCCTGAACCAATGTCAAGGAGGTACCCGTTATCGGGCATGAAAGGAACCGGCATCATGGAATCGATCAGGAGTTCGTTAATAATGCTCTGCCGGGAAGAGAGGCCTGTCAGGTTCAATTTTTTGTTCCATTCTTCTAACTCATCTAAAAAAATGCCCAGCTTATGGGTCTGATCCCATGACAGCTTTAGCCCAAATCTGTCGAGTAACGACCTGAACTTCGCGACTCCCCCTTTATTGGGTTTAGATAACAATTCTTCTCTTTATAATAGCGACGGCCTCTTCCGGAGTGTCCACTATATTGAATATGTCAAAATCCTCTTCAGAAATAGTCTGCTCCTTTACCAATGTTTTCTTGGCCCAATCTAAGAGCCCTTCCCAGAACTTGGAATCCATCAGGATGACCGGAAAATATCTGATCCTCTTTGTTTGAATAAGCGTCAGGGCCTCAAAAAGTTCGTCAAGGGTGCCGAACCCACCAGGCATGATAACATAGGCAACCGCATATTTCACAAACATTACCTTCCTGATAAAGAAATACTTGAAGGCGAGTCGGATATTAGCATATTTGTTGGGTGCTTGCTCGTTTGGAAGCTCGATGTGAAGACCCACTGATTTCCCTTTTGCCTCGGCGGCTCCCCGATTTGCCGCCTCCATAACGCCTGGTCCTCCGCCGGAAATGATGTTAAACCCGCTCTCAACTAACAAACGAGACACTTCTACGGTGTCTTTATAGATAGTGCTCTTGGGTTTGATCCTGGACGAACCGAAGATGGTGACTGCCGGATACGCATCGGGCATCACTTCAAAGCCTTTTACGAATTCGGCCATGATCTGAAACATTCTCCAGGAGTCGTTTAATGTCAGATCGTCAACGATATATTGTTTTTCCAACATGGTTATAAGACCTTCCTTTCAACAGAATGCTTGAAAAAATCATTGATTTTTTTGATTTTATCCTTTAGCTTTGCAAGCGATCAATACAATAGTCTTGTGACTCATTGGTGTCAAGAGATAGTCTTTTGTCGAATTCTATTCAAAGTCTTGGGCACCAAAGAGAGGGTGGAAAAAGGAGGCCGTTGATTCAGACATGATTTGAGTGTAGCTTCGCTAATACGCTGTAAATAGGAGGTTGTCTTATGGAGCGCGTAGCAAGAGTTTCGGAGATTATCGGAGCCTCTACAATCAGTTTTGATGATGCCATCAGGGTTGGTTTTGAAAGGGCAAGCAAGACATTAAGGGGGATTACCGGACTAAGGGTTCTCGAGCAGAGGGTGGCGGTTGAAGATGACACCCTTAGTGAGTATCGTGTGAGAATGGAAGTCATTTTTGTACTTGAAGCCTGATGGCCCTGTAAAAAGTCTCCAAGGCCGTCACTCCCGCGAAGCTTGTCCTCGACCTGATCGGGGAGCGGGAGTCTCCCGCGGCGGGATTGATTTCCCTGGATTCCCGCGTTCGCGGGAATGACGAAAACGGGTCAATGACTTTTTACGAGTTTGTCAAGCCTGATCCATATTATTTCGGATTGTAACTGCTCAGATAGATAGACTGTAGGTATTTAACTGACTCTTGACCATCGATATTAGAAGATGATAGATTTGAATCTCATCAATTTGCCAGCCCCGGTTTAACCGGGTTGGGATAGAGGAAAGGACTATGGAAGAAAAAAATGCTGACGCCCATGATGCCCACCGCGATATTCTGTCCGATGCAAGCAGCCAGTTTGGAAAAAGAGATCAAGAAAAGGATTTTTTGGACAGCATCAGTCAGGAACCGCCTCAGGAAGATATTCAGGTAAATGTAGGCGAGCGTGTCAAGGCGGTCAGGGAGGGCCGTAATCTCAGCCTTCAGGATATTTCACAGAGGACTGATTTGGATGTTTCCCTTTTGGAGCAGATCGAGAGCGGGAGCGTGGCTCCTCCCTTGGGGGTGGTAATAAAACTGGCAAAGGCCCTTAACCTGAAAATGGGCTACTTCATATCCGGGGAAGAGGACCGGGCATATACTATTGTGCGGAAGAGTGACCGTAAGGTGGTATCTCGATACGACTCCAAAAAAGGAAAGTATTACGGTTATGGCTATGAATCTTTAGCTCCCCATAAGAAAAACAGGCATATGGAACCCTTCCTTGTGTCCCTTGATCCTGCTGAAACAGAGGAAGAAAGATCCACACATGACGGGCAGGAATTTATCTACGTGTTGGAGGGTGCTATGGAAGTCCGACTTGACGAGGAGATCCATATCCTTGAACCTGGCGACTCAATATACTATGACTCCACTGTCCCCCATCTGGTCAAATGCCACGGCGATAAGAGGACTAAGATCGTAGCTGTTCTGTATGCCGAGAGATAATCCCTAACCTGAGAATTCTGAGACGCCTGATGGAGGAATAAACTACAGATGATCGTATTTGATTTGGAGTGTCCCCAGGGACATATATTTGAGGGCTGGTTTGATAGTCATGAATCATTTGAAGAACAGAATGTTCATGATCTTGTTAGTTGCCCGTACTGCGACGATTCGAACATAAAGAAAGTAATGTCGCCTGTTGCTGTAAAGAAATCGCAACCTGCTTCTTTATCTGGCCATGAAACCATTGATTACCAACGGCTTGCAAAAGAGGTGGTGGAATATGTAAAAAACAACTCCGAGGATGTTGGCGCCGGATTTGCCGCAGAGGCGCTGAAAATCCACTACGGTGTTGCCGAAAAAAGGAGCATACGTGGGTCAGCAACTGCTGATGAGGAAAAGACCCTGAAAGATGAGGGAGTTGACTTTGTCAAGGTCCCCTTCCCCGTATCAGACGATGACAACAAGGTTAATTGACATAGGGTGAAGGTGTAAGGCGCAAGGCACAAGGCGCAAGGCGTAAGGAATTGAATCAAAATCCAGTATCCCCGCTTAAAAACGGGATCTTCGACCAACATTCAGAAAGGAGATTTGACAGATGAGCAAAATCAAAAGGGCCATTATTAGCGTCACCGACAAGAAAGGGATTGTAGACTTTGCAAAATCCCTTTCCAGGTTTGATGTTGAGATACTTTCCACAGGGGGAACCGCAAAAGCACTGCGTCAGGGCGGGGTTCCGGTGACGGGTATTTCCGACTATACCGGGTTTCCTGAGATGATGGATGGCCGTGTCAAGACTCTTCACCCCAAGGTTCACGGGGGGCTTCTGGGCCTGCGAGACAACCCTGAACATGTCAGGATGATGGAGAAGTATGGGATCAAGGGTATTGATATGGTAGTCGTTAACCTCTACCAGTTTGAAAAAACAGTCGCAAAAGCAGGGGTAACCTTAGAAGAGGCGATTGAAAATATCGATATCGGTGGGCCCTCCATGCTGCGATCTTCGGCCAAGAATTTTAAAGATGTTACGGTTATCGTTGATCCTGTCGATTATGATAGGGTTTTGAAGGAGATGGAGGATTCAGGGGGTGAAACCACGCTCAAGACCAGGTTTCGATTAGCCAAGAAGGTATTTCGTCTGACCCATGAGTATGATGGAGCGATCAGCCAATATCTGGACATGACGGATTTATGAGAGTCAATCCTCTTTTTTGATCCGGGACCCTCTTTGCCTCTTTTGTTTTTCATGACACGGCATGTTTTTGTGAACATGCCGTTTTTTTATAGTGCAGTAAATTGCCTGAAATGTCCGGCAGCTTCCTGACCCGTCTAAGGTCTCATCCTCAGGCCATGTTGCGTATTGGCAGTTAAGATCACAAAATTCCATTTCAAATTTGTTCTGAATATTCCCTGAGATTCATTATATTTTCTTTAATTTTGCTTAGGCCGGCACGGGCAAAGGCTGTTTTTCCGAAGGTCTCTTTGAAAGTCTCATCGTTCATGTTGAGTATGGTATTTATTGAAGGGAGGACTTCAGCTTTAGATTTATCCACTTCATTTAGCGGACAGACCTCCTGGCAGACATCACAGCCAAAAAAGCAATTGCCCATTTTTCTTCCCGTATCATCGTCAACCACGCCGCTCTTTTCTATGGTCAGGTATGATAAGCACTTGGAGGCGTTCACGCTGTAAGGTGATTCCAGCGCACCGGTGGGGCAGGCATCTATGCATTTGGTGCATGAACCGCATTGACTCTTCATAAATTCATTGTCAGGATGTGGAATGAAAGCGGTTGTCAGGATTTCCGCCAGGAAAAGGAATGATCCATAGCCTGGTATGATGAACATATTGTTCTTTCCTATGAATCCGATACCTGAGCAGTAGGCAAAGCTCCTCTCAAGTATGGGGGCCGAGTCAACACAGACCCTTGTCTTTGCCCCGGGATATTGTTGTTTGACTGCTCTCCCTAATATCTTAGTTAGTTTCCTTAAGCGGTCATGATAGTCAATTTTATGGGGTTCACTGTACCTTGCGGCCGAAAAACCTTCAGGTGTGCATGGCTTTTTCTGAGAGTAGGGATAGGCGAGGCTGATGACTGTCTGACAGCCTTCAAGCAGTCTCGCAGGATTTTTCCTGAGATCCAGATACCTCCCCATCCAGTCCATCTCTCCCTGCTTGCCGGCGGCAATCCATGCACAGAACCGATCAAAAAATAAGGGCGCCCCAGGACGGGAAAAGCCCAGAGCAACAAAACCCAAATTTTTTGCCTGTTCGATCAGATTCATCCGATAAGACGTAATTGTTCAAGGTTCCCCCGCACATAGTGCGGGATAACCTTGAACCCCGATTACAAATCAAAGGGAGTGAGGCTCTCAAAGCCATTGTCCGTGACAAGGATGGTTTGTTCGAATTGTGCTGAGAGGGAACCGTCCCGGGTTACGGCAGTCCAGTTGTCGGCTAAGATGTTCAGGGCCTTTTTACCTAAGTTTATCATCGGTTCAATAGTGAATACCATACCCGGGATCAGGATTATGCCCTCTCCCTTGCGCCCGTAGTGTGGCACCTGGGGAGGTTCATGAAATTCAAACCCGACACCGTGCCCTACAAATTCCCTGACAACCGAGCACCCTTGACCCTCCGCATAGTTCTGAATGGCCCAGCCAATGTGCCCTATGCTGTTACCGGGTCGGACGGTAGCCATCCCTCTTTTGAGGCATTCTCGGGCTACCCTGACAATTTTCTGTGCATCAGGGCCCGGTGTCCCCACGAAAAAGGTCTTATTGACATCAGCATAATAGCCGTCCAAGATGGGGGTGACATCTACATTGACAATATCCCCATCCTTCAAAACCAGCTCTTTAGGTATGCCGTGGCATATTACCTCGTTGACAGATACGCAGACGCTTTTCGGAAAACCGCGATAATTTAATGGAGCGGGGATAGCACCGTTTTTTATGGTGAAGTCATGGACAAGGGTGTTAATGTCATCGCTCGTAATCCCCGGCCTTATTTGAGATTCCACCAGATCAAGGGTATCTAAGGCCAGATGTCCTGCCTTTTTGATACCATTTATGTCCTTTTCTTCCTTAAGCCTGATACTGTATTGTTGGAAATACAGTTCCTTACCCGCTTCTATATTTTTTGAGTTTTCCTTGTGCAGGCAGCATCTCTTATACTTCTTTCCGCTTCCGCACGGGCATGGATCATTTCTACGTACCTTTACCCTTTTGTTTTTCATAAAGCCTTTCTTTTGTTAACGGTTTATATTTTGACAAACTCGTAAGAAGGCACTAACCCGCTTTCGTCATTCCCGCGAACGCGGGAATCCAGGGAAACAATCCTGCAGCGAGACTGGACTCCCGC
>Ga0222626_1000735_pt1 | contig 17104 bp, 13 predicted proteins | sample AntAcemetageno91_FD_179862 | JGI IMG/M metagenome (GOLD analysis project Ga0222626, IMG submission 179862) | Saline water microbial communities from Ace Lake, Antarctica - #91 | ecosystem: Environmental > Aquatic > Non-marine Saline and Alkaline > Saline | place: Antarctica: Ace Lake | collected...
AACGGGAAGACGGCAGGGTCGTCCATATCCGGAAGTCATCCAGGGCGGAGTCAAATCACAAGGAAATCTATGATGCCCTGGGTTTACCCCAACAACTGGGCAAAACACTGAAGGCAATTATCTAAAAGGAAATCAAATGTGTAGTGCCAAAATAACAATTTTGCAACATGTAACCTGTTGATAACACATAACTATTTTTTTGAAGTCACGAATTTCGGTTAAAATGCATTTTATGGTAGATGTTAAGCCCTAAAATGCATTTTACGGGAGGAAATATGATTTACCTGATAAATACATTCAACCCTCACTGGGAAGGGCACGCCCTGCCGGAATGTAAAAATGGGGTCAGGTCTGCTCTTGACTCACCTTACATGGAACAGACACGTGATCAAGGTCGCGGTAGGAATGCCGGCTACCCAGCACCCCCCGCACAGATCCGGACACGGTATGGAAGACGTAGTTACCTTGTGACCTTGTGAGTGATTAAGTATTGCAGTAATCGGGGGGGGGCGGGATACCCCGAAAGGAGACACACTTGTGGACCAGTCAAACGACACACATCTTAAATCAGTGGGCTACATCCTCTGGCTCTTCGGCTTTACGGGTTCTCACCGGTTTTATTATGGCAAGCCGGTTTCAGGGACCATCTGGTTCTTTACGTTAGGGCTTTTCTTCATCGGTTGGGTTATCGATTTTTTTCTCATTCCGTCCATGGATCGCCTGGCGGATTTCAGGTACCGGAAAGGGGATCTCGATTACACCATCACTTGGATTCTGCTTACCTTCCTGGGATTATTCGGCATCCACCGGTTTTACATGGGAAAATGGCTCTCCGGGTTCCTATATCTGCTTACGTGCGGCATTTTCGGCCTTGGGTACCTGTATGATCTCTGGACCCTTAATGAACAGGTTTCACTTATCAACAGCGGGGCTTGACTTTAACATACAGTGATGGAAATGAGTAGGACGTCTACAAGAAAATGCTATGTCAGATGCTATAATGAAGGAACTCTATGAGTTAGCGTGAAGATCAAAGAAAAAAAGCAACGGCAATGCGGGAAGCTTTATTCCGTGACCCCGGTGATGCTTATGTTGGTCGTAGATGATTATCAGATCTGCTTTTGACCCATGCTGTTGAATGGAAAAAGGTTGAGAGGGTTCTGCCCTTCAATTTCAAGGGACTGGAGCGACCGGCCGTGATTGTAACCGATCTCCGGCTTGTATCAAATCTGTATGAGAGGCGGATGCATATAGCGGTCTCCAGAGCATTGAGCCTCCTGCGGATTGTTGGAGTGGAAAAGGAGATCGGGAAGGATTCAGTATTGTCTGTTTTGGGTCAGATCAGAGGCACTTAAAAGTGCTTGGTTTTGTTTCAGATAAAAATCCTGTTTAGCTGGTCTTTCATATGCATACACTGCATCTGACCCACAAACCTCACCACACATGGAGATTAAAGTGAAAAAGATGCTTCTTAAGATGCTGGTCTGCCCTGCCTGTCTCCCCCATGAACTCAAGCTTGAGAACAACATCGTTCAAGAAGATGATGAAGACATCTTCACCGCTACCCTGATGTGTCATGAATGCGGCAGGGTGTATCCCATTAAGAATGGAACAGCCTTTCTCGACCCCACTGCCATAAACGGAAAGGAGAAAACCGATCTCAAATATGAAACCACGCCGGTCCTATCATCATATATGTGGAGCCATTACAACGACATCCTTGATGACTCAAACAGATCCCCATATGGTGAATGGGCCGACCTTATACGGCCCATTTCGGGGTCTGCCCTTGACGCAGGATGTGCTGTAGGACGTTTTTCCTTTGAAATGGCCAGAAGGAGTGACTTTGTAATAGGTGTCGATAATTCTGTTTCTTTTGTTCAGTCAGCGAGAGAGTTGATGATAAATAGGCGGATGAAATTAGCACTGCAACTGGAAGGTCGTCTTACGAGACAAGAAATGGTGTGTCTGCCTGAGAGATGGGACAGTGATAAGGTCGAGTTTATCGTGGGGAATGCCCAGGCATTGCCTTTTAGATCAAAGACATTTTCTTCTCTTGCCTCTCTTAATCTTATTGACAAGATGTCTCTTCCCATAAGACATCTTGAGGAAATGAATCGCGTGGCAAAGGAAAAGGATGCACAATTTCTTTTATCCGACCCATTTTCATGGTCAAAGGATGTGGCAGATGAAAAAGATTGGTTAGGAGGAACAGATGGGGGTCCCTATTCCGGACGGGGAATGGATAATATCAAGGCCATCTTTAAAGGTGAAAATAACGGACTCCTGCCGGCATGGAGGATAGAAAAGGATGGTTATGTATGGTGGAAGATACGTACCCACGAAAACCACTTTGAACTTATCCGGAGTTGTTATGTAAAGGGTGACAGGTAAAAAAACAAGGCGCAAGTTTTCAAACAACCATGAAATTATCAGAGCAAGCACCATGAATGAAGATACAATCTGTCGTCTATGCTCATCATGTTGTCCCATTGAAATTGAAAAAGAGGATAACAGGTTGATATCAGCCGAGAGAAAATCACCTTTACCAAGGGAGAAGAGATACCCCTGTCTCAAGTTGATGGCGGCGGCAGATATAGCATATTCCCCCGAAAGACTGAAAAGGCCCCTTGTAAAAGAGAGCGGGTCCGGCGGCAATCGTTTTAAGGAAAGTTCGTGGGACCAGGCCCTCGACCTGATTGCAGACAGATTCCGCTATTTCAAAACCGCGTATGGCCCGGAATCCATATGCTGGTTAAGGGGGATGGCGGCAGACTGGGGGGCGCCATGGGATTATGCAAATAGATTGATGAATCTTTTCGGTTCACCGAATACCATAGGAAATGGCTCTGTTTGTCACGTGGCACGGGAAATGGCCCATACCTTTACCTATGGTGCCATGACCATTCCGGAGATAAAAAAGTCAAAATGCATTGTCGTCTGGGGGAAAAACGATATGGATACCAACCCTCAGGCCTCCGACGGGATCCTTTATGCGAGGGATCATGGCGTAAAGCTGATTGTGGTGGACCCCATACGGACCAAACTGGCCTCGATGGCCGATATTTGGCTGCAGATAAAACCGGGTTACGATGGATCCCTTGCCATGTCCATGATTAACGAGATCATAAAGGAAGACCTTTATGACACTGATTTCGTAAAGGAATGGACCATCGGTTTTGAAGAGCTGAAAGAGGCTGCACAGGATTTTGATGCCCAAAAGATGGCTGAACAGATCTGGCTTGACCCGGGGGCAGTCAGAGATGCCTCAATTCTGTATGCGACAACCAAGCCTGCCTGTATAATTGACGGTAACGGCCTGGACATGCAGCTCCATGTCTTTGATCACACCAGAGCGGTCTGTATGCTGAGGGGGTTGGCTGGGAACATCGATAGGCCCGGCGGAGATGTCATCCCACAACCGGTCCCCGTTCGGAATATTCAACTTAAAGACCGGCTGCCGGAAGATGTCCAGCCGATAACCTGTGATTACCCCCTTTTCAACAGGTTCGATGAGGTGTGGGGTAATCACGCCCAATCATCTATTATAGACGCAATTCTGGAGGAAAGGCCCTATCCCTTAAAGATGCTTGTGGTCCAGTCCGGCAACCCTGCCGTTACCATGACCGATTCAAACAGGGTCCTTAAGGCGTTGGACAAACTTGAGTTTATGGTCGTGATCGATCTGTTTATGACTCGAACCGGGGAGTTCGCAGATGTTATCCTTCCGGCGAGCAGTTGTTTTGAAAAAACCCAGTTGAATAGAGCGTATACGCGTCACAACACTGTCAAAATTCAAACCCGGGTAATAGACCCTCTTGGTGACAGCTGGCCCGACTGGAAGATCATCTTTGAGCTGGGTAGAAGGCTCGGCCTAGAGAGGGAGTTCCCGTGGCAGACTGCAGAGGAAGTCATCGATTATCAACTGGAACCCGCAGGAATAACGGTGGATATGTTGAGAAAAAGCCCTGATGGAATCAGTTTCGAAGATATAAGATACGAAAAGTACAAGACCGGGGGTCTTGCCACTCCTTCGGGCAAGATGGAGTTCTATTCCAAGAAGCTCAAGGATAACGGGTTTTCCCCGGTTCCCTGTTTTGATGGTGATGCAGGAGGTCCGATCAGCTTTTATGATAAAAGGGATGAATTTCCCTTTGTGGGTATAAGCGGCGCAAGGTCCAGTTGCTTTACACACTCCCAATTTAGAAAGATACCATCTCTCTTAAAGCGAGAACCTAAAGGTCTTGTCGACATTCATCCCGATGATGCCCAAGAGAAGGGGATTTTGGATGGAGACCGGATGAAGGTCGAGACACCAAGGGGTCGTATTAAGATGAAGGCGAGGGTCTCCGATGTGGTGCATCCGGGCTCAATCCGGATAGGATGGGGCTGGGGTGAGCTTGACCCTGATTACAATCTGAACAATCTTACCGATGATGAAAAGAGGAATAGTATAACCGGCACACCGTCCAATCGAAGTTTCATGTGCAGCATTGAAAAGATCCCCCAATGATTTATTGATATGGACTCTCCGTATCCACAAAGAGCCCGGACGCGAGGTAGGACGTTGGTAAAATAGTAAGTTTCTTAGACGAAAAAGACCAAGGATACTGATGAAGGCAGCTGAGTTTGCCAGATGGTATCTGAAAACATCGCCCTCCTGACATATCTTGACAGTCTTCAACCGCAGTCCCCTTCCGTTCAACACTAAATTCGCCACCCCGATGAAATAGAAAAGAAAAGGGCATTTCATAGGGCACCGCATAGCGGGATCTTCGACAAGTTTCAGTCGAATCACCTTACGCAACTGTTAATCAAGTAGGGAACGGGAGTTCGCCAAGGGCCATTCGGACGAGCTGCGTTATGAAAATTGGCTTCAGGTCGTTTTCACTCGCCGCTTTCCCGAGGGTAACCATGCAAAGCGGACAGAGAAAAACCAAGGCCTCGGCCCTGTTTTCCCTTGCATCCTGGAGATTTCCCGCCATCAGAGGCTTGATCCGATCAGGGTAGATCCGCGAAAACATACCCCCGCAGCACAGGGCGGATTCTCGATCATATTTTCTTTCCACCCTTTCCACCCCGATAAGTTCGAACAGTTCGTCAAGGACTGGCTCTATCTCCGGAGAATACCGGGAGGCACAGGGCCTCTGGTAGGCTATTTTTCGATTGAGAGGATAAATCATTTCACTATGTTCTTTGAGGTAGTCCCTCATATATTCGACGATATGCGTTGCCTTGAAAGGGACCTCGATCCCATATTCAGGCATCTTATTTATCATGGCATGGCAGTCCGCATGGAGGAATACAATCTCGTGTGAACCAATAGCTATAAGTTTGTCCATAAATGACTGGGCTTGTTCTTTAAGGGGACTATCCATACCGATATGTACGTAGCCCAGGTAACAAAAATATTCACCACCCTTGGCAACGGTCATCCCATCAAACATCTGACCCCCCATTGCATCATCGGGCAAGGGGTGGTCCATGACACAGAGTGATAGGGCCGGTTTTGATTTGTCGCCCTTGATTAGTGCGGAAGGTACGGTTGCCCCTGCATCCATGAAGGTCCTCATTTTTTCAGGTATGGGGAGCGAATCATGAACCTCCTGGAGCCTGTTTATTAGATCAAAGGGATTGGCGCCCGTAGGGCAGTATTCATTACATGCACAGCAGGTAATACACTTCTTCAAGATTTCAGCCGGTTTTGCCTCCATCAGTTCTTTGATCTGTGCAACGGCCTTATTTTCATCAAAGTCCACATACTGACAGCGAACCAGACAATCACCACAAAGATTACACTTCTCTGCCTCCCACATCTTGTTACCTCCTTTTCTTGAACCGTTTAAACCCTAAGCGGAAGTCTTTCTCCACCTATATCAATAGTTGTTTTTGAATAAGTAAGTTTTTTTATGATCTTTCCATTTTGAAAATGGAGGACATCTATACCCCTTCGTTTTTCAGGCTTTCCCTCATACCCCTTTTCGAAAGAAGGCCATTCAAGCAGCCACCGGTAAAGTGCTTTCTGTTCCTTTTCATCAATAAAGGTTTCTTCCTCGATAAATCGAAATCCTCCATGATTTGCAAACCAGGGCGCCCACGCCTTTCTGAGAGCCTCCTTTCCACTTGCCTTTCCCCCGGTCCAGTTTTCAAACACTATTTCATCATGAAAGAGCTGCATAACTCCCTTGAGGTCATGATTGTCCCAGGCAAGATTCCACTGCCTCAGGGCATCCTCAATTTCTTGTCTTGAAAATGACATAGGTTCCTCCTATAGTATTCCAAGTTTCGGCGAGCATGGATAAAAGTATCTTCTCAATAAATCGGGGTAAATTCTCTACTGTGCCATTTTTCTGGATTCCCGCTTTCGCGGGAATGACAGATACTTATTCTATTTCGTCATTCCCGCGAAAGCGGGAATCCAGGACCTGTCACCGCTACTTATTGAGATGTTACGGATAAAATTTATCAAAAGGTGTTAGGCTTGTCAAATCAATAACTTTATGCATATCCTGATGAATATCGTATATACTATTTAAGAAAAAGAACTTGGATGCTGATGAACGCAGGTTATCTCTGATTTTTTATTCTTAATTATCTGCGCTTATCTGCGGAAATCTGCGTCCCCAAAATAATTGTCCTAATACCTATTAGGAGGAAAGCAGGGATGGGTGAATTCGTCTACTCCAATGTAGAGAGGGAGATGGAGGCCTATGGATACGATTCCGTGGTCAAGAGCCACTGCCGTATGTGCCATGGCGGTTGCGGTGTCCTGGTCTACACCAAAGACGGCAGGGTGGCCAAGATTGCGGGAGACCCCGACTGTCCTATCAATCATGGCACCGTCTGCAGCAAGGGGATTGCATCTGCGCAGTTAGCCTATCATCCGGACCGATTGACCTACCCGGTTAAAAGGATCGGTCCGAAGGGGAGCGGAAAATGGGAACGGATTTCCTGGGATGAAGCATTGGATACCATTGCAGAACAGATATTGCGTTATAAGGAAGAATTTGGGGCGGAATCTGTTGTGATGGGTTATGGTACGGGTCGGGAAAACGAGGCCGTGATTTACAGATTTGCCAACCTGTTAGGCTCCCCCAATGTTCTCACTGCGGGTCATTTCTGTTATGGCCCCCGTATTGCCACGAGTATTATTACCTGCGGAACAAACCCGATTGTAGACTATGAAAATAACCCAAAGTGCATCATGGTGTGGGGAAATAATCTCGTGATTAGTAATCCGGACTGTTATAAGGGCGAACCTTTTTCCGTGAGCTTAGCTGCGGGAGCAAAATTGATTGCGGTTGACCCGAGACTCACTCGAATTGCCGCCCGGGCTGACGTGTGGCTGCAACTGAGACCCGGAACTGACACTGCCCTGGCCCTGGGAATGCTCAATGTGATCATCAATGAAGGGCTTTATGACAAAGAATTCGTGGAAAAATATGTCCATGGGTGGGACCCCTTTGTTAAGAGGGTCAATGAATATCCGCTGGACAGGGTAGAAAAAATCACATGGGTCCCTCAGGATAAGATCAGAGAGGCTGCGAGACTCTTTGCGACCACCAAACCCGCGGCCATCCAATGGGGCGTGGCCATTGAGCAGCAGATCAACTGTGCAGACAATAACCGCACCCTCATGGCCCTCATGGGAATTACCGGGAATATAGATGTCCCCGGGGGACAGGTGCTGTTCCAGGCTCCAAAAATCAGGAATGTGGGGCATTTCGGGGCCCACAGAATGCTCCCTGATACCCAGCGCGAAAAGCGTCTCGGGGGAGATCGATTTCGTTTGGGGGGCAACTTCGCGATCATCAACCCGAAATGTGTGTGGGACGCCATATTGGAGGAAAAGCCCTATCCGGTAAAGATGCTGTTCTTTATAAGCTCAAATCCCGTCATGACCCGGGGAAACGCGCGGGAGGTTTACAGGGCCCTTGAAAAGGTGAAATTCATGGCGGTTTCGGACTTCTTTATGACGCCGACCGCCGAGCTTGCGGATATTGTTTTACCTGCCGCTACATGGCTTGAGATGGATTACATCGGGGACTTCTGGAAACGACATGGATATATCCTCCCCAGACGAAAAGTGATACAGGTGGGAGAGTGCCGATCCGATCATGAGATGCTCAATGACCTGGCCCATCGTGTGGGTCAGGGCGAACAGTGGTGGGACAACTTTGAACAGGCCTTAGACTGGATTTTAGAACCGATAGGGATGACATGGAACGATTTTAAAGAAATGGAATACATAAGGGGGGAAATGAGGTACGAAAAATACAGGACAAATGGTTTTTCCACCCCAACGAGGAAGTTTGAACTCTATTCAACGCTGCTCGAAAAGTGGGGCTACGACCCCCTCCCCCAGTATCGGGAGCCCCCGGAAGGTCCATACAGCACACCTGAGCTTTACAAAGAATATCCCTATATCCTTATTACGGGTGCGAGGTCTCCGGGTTTTTTCCATACGGAAAACCGTCAGGTTCCCTGGTTGAGGGAACTTGAAAGGGATCCTGTAGTGGAAATTCATCCCGACACCGCAGAAGTAGAAGGGATCAACCCGGGGGACTGGGTTATAATCGAATCTCCCCGCGGAAAAGTGAGACAGCGGGCAAAGTTGTTTGCCGGCATGGATCCAAGAGTTGTATCGGCCCAGCATGCCTGGTGGTTTCCGGAAAAAAAGGATCCGGGGCACGGTTGGGATGAATCAAACATCAATATTTTAACGGACAATTCCTATGAATCGTGTGATCCTGCAATGGGCGCCACCCACGTGCGGACACTCCTGTGTAAGATATATCCCTTTGTGAATTGACTATTGAAGATTGACAATTGATGGTCTCGTAAAAAGTCTCCAAGGCCGTCACTCCCGCGAACGCGGGAGTCCATAAATGGTTAATTTTCCTGGATTCCCGCGTTCGCGGGAATGACAAAAACGGGTCATTTCCAACTTTTTACGAGTTTGTCACAATTGAAGATTGAAAAAACCTGAAAGCCACACTGGATACTTGGATGCTGGGAACTGGTTACCCCTGGAACCCGAAACCCGTGACCTCATCAAAAAGTCCCTGTCTCTATCAGACTGGTCTCCAGGCAGCAAATGGCTGAGCTGAAAAGAAAGTGGAGGCGATTTATGAAACAGTATGCCCTGATCATCGACCATGAATCGTGCTGGGGGTGTAAGACCTGTGAGGTTGCCTGCAAACAGGAAAACAGGGCAGCGGATGGCATCAGACTCATTTCTGTATTGGAAGATGGACCTATGATGATTGATGGGAAATTGGATTTTGTATTCAGGGTTAATGTCTGCCGGCACTGTGATGATCCCCCCTGCGTGGATGCCTGCCCCGAGGAAGCCATTCAAAAGAGAGAAGATGGAATTGTGGTCATGGACTACAAAAAATGCTCTGGATGCGAGGCTTGCATAGAGGCATGTCCCTACGATGCCATCGCTCTTGATGAGGATAAGGGCGTTGCCCAGAAGTGTAACCTCTGTCATCACCGGGTTGATCAGGGACTCATCCCTGCCTGTGCCGATAATGTCTGCCTCGCCCATTGCATCTATTTTGGAGACCCGAAAGAGATCGCTCAGGATGTGTAAGGGATGAGGCTTTATCAATTTTTCTTCCTTTTTGGTTCAAATCGTACTATAGAACTTCAGCTAAATAATTTCACTGCGTTATCGGTCGGAATCCTCGACGACGTACTAATTTGTACGACTTACTCGGATTCCTCTCTCTGGCCTTGTGAAATTAATTATCTGAAAACCTATATATCCTCCAACTGACAAAGTTTTACGGTAACATTTCAATAAGTAGCGGTAATCCCGCTGCGGCGGGAGATTCCCGCTTTCGCGGGAATGACGAAATAGAGTAAGTGTCAGTTATGATAGAGTAAACATCTGTCATTCCCGCGAAGCTTGTCCTCGACCTGATCGGGGAGCGGGAATCCAGAAAAATGGCACAGCAGAGGATTTATCCCGATTTATTGAGAAGATACGTTTCACGTTCCTTAATCAGAAAGTAGTATATGAAATGAAGGATCAACTCGTGTGTCCCCACTGCGGGAAGGTGGTAGAGAAATACCGGAATCCTTTTCCCACTGTTGATATCATTATAGAAACTGGTAAACATAAAGACAAAGCCGGCGTAGTCCTGATAAAGAGAAAAAATCCGCCCTTTGGATGGGCGCTTCCAGGTGGCTTTGTAGATTACGGGGAAAGCCTTGAATCTGCAGCAAAGCGAGAGGCAGAAGAAGAAACCTCGCTAAAGGTGGAACTCCTATATCAGTTGGGGGCCTATTCCGACCCATCAAGGGACCCAAGACACCATACTATTTCTGTGGTCTTTGTTGGCCGGGCAACAGGAATGCCAAAGGCCGCTGACGACGCCATAGATGTCGGTGTTTTTGACCGTCACTCCCTGCCCAACCTCATGGCCTTTGATCATAAAGAAATCCTCAGAGATTATTTTAAGAGATGTTACCCAAAAGGCTAAGGTCCATTCTTGTTCCACTGTTGCTACTCCTCCTTTTTTTTATAGGATCTCTCTTACTCCTTAATTCCCTTATACAGAGGCCTTCGGTTCAGCACTATCTGCTTGGGCAGGTATCAAAGGTTGTTGGATATGAAATTGATTCGGGCCCAATAAATTTTAGTTTTTGGGAAGGGATAGGGATCAGCGCCCGGGATTTTAAGGTCAAATTACCTGGGGGTTATAATAAAATAGCCGCCGCGAAGATTATGTTTAGGCTTGATCTAAGCGAATTGATAAGGGGGAACATCCTTCCTACGGAACTTACCCTTATCGAGCCCAAGATTGAATTTGCAATGAAAGAGGGCTGGCGCATTTCAAAACCTGGTGATGGCGGTTTTTTTGAGACAATGCCCATCAAGGCATTGGCGGGAATTCCTTCTGTCACCTTAAGAGGAGCGCAGATATCTGTAAAAGAGATGCCATTGAAGGTGACGGGCCTTTTTCTTCATTTAGCCCGGAAGAGCACCGATCCCGTTACTCTTGATATTACATTAGATGGAAAGATCGATTACAGGGATGAAGAAATTCCGTTCTCGGCTAAGGGGAGAATCACTCAAGATGAAAGGGGAGGGGCGTCAGCGGAAGTCAGCCTAAGGGCGAGCGAGATTCCCCTTCCACGCATCAGTTGGCCTGAGTTCTTGCCCGTTAACCAAGGGATAGCCGGTATAGAGATGACGGCAGGTGGGGCACTTGACGGGACTTTCTGGGCAAAGGGAAATATCACAATCAAGGATCTTGATTTCATGATCATTGATGATGGCGACAAGAAGTCCTATGCCTTTGATGAAGTCGACCTTCCTTTTCATACCTTCTACTCTAAATCGAAGTTATATATCCCTTCCTTAGAAATGAAGGGCGCTGATTTCACCCTGAACGCCAATTCAACACTCGATCTAAAAAACAAGTCAAATCCTCATTTAGAGATCAATGTCAAGAGCCCGGTTATGTCGTTCAAAACTTTTAAGAAGCTCTTCCCCTTCTCGCTTCTCCCTCAATGGGTTGAGCCACGTATTTTCTCCATATTTTCCGCGGGTGATGTTCGTGTTGATCTCTTTTCTCTCAAAGGGACATTTAACCAGATTGAAAACCTGGATAGAGCAGAAAACGCAGATTCCCTGTTATTACAACTCACCTGCAACCAACTTACGGCTTTTAAGGATGACCACGGCGTGCCCGTGAAAGGGGTCTCGGGGAATCTAAGAATTCAGAAAGGGGCCATCCGTGTTTCAAATGTTAATGCACATTTCAGGGATTCCGAAATAAACGACGGCACACTCTATCTTAGCAGCCTTTATGTTGATGTCCCAACAATTCGTGTCACTGTTGATGGGTCCTTCGACCTTGCAGATCTCGTACTGCAAAGGAATTTAAGTCTTGTTCCTGATGATGTGCGGGAGCAGCTTCAAGGGTTTCAGTCTGTTACCGGGAAGATGAATGCCAGCATCGAAATAGGGCATGAGGCCAAATGGAACTATGCCAAGATCCTGAAAGGGCGGTTCAAATTCAGGAATTGTGCCGTAAGAAATAAGGACTTGGTTTTTCCCGTAATATTGGAAGAAGCCGGCCTAACAATCGATGAAGACGAACGGAAAGTATTTATTGCAGAGGGTAAGTGGGGCAAGTCCAAGATCCTGAGTTCCGGTGTGATAGGGGCCTCCTGGAAAACAGTCGAGGCCCACCTTCTTCTTAAGGCAGATATGGATGAACTAATGGGGCATTTTTTCCCTGAACTCAACTCATCCATGAGGTTTAAGAACCAGATCCCGTCTTTGATCTCCCTCTCGAATAAGGGGGGTGAGTGGGCCTTTCGCGGAACCTTTGATTTGAAGAAGACGTCCCTCGAAACAGAATCAATGACTATAGATCCTTTCGGGAAAGAGGGGATGGTCCTTTTCACTGGGAAACTCCATCCGGGAGAGAAATTCTATCTCACGAATTTGAAATGTAATCTCGGTGAATCATCTTTTGAATTGGCTGGTTCTTACGACCTGCAAAGCAAAGATCTCTTCGATTTCAAGGTGTCAAGCAAGAAGATCCTGTTAGAGGATTTAGGCGTTCGTTTTAAGAGGGGGAATCTCAAGGGAAGCGGGGCTCTCGAGTTTGATACCACAGTAAAGGCCTCGCGATTAAATCCGATGATGACAGAGGTGACAGGAGAGGCAAGAGCACGAGACCTCTTTTTTTCCGCAAGCGCTTTTCCACATCCCGTTGAAAATTGCAATTTTGGGTTAAAATTCCGCAACAAGGATCTCTCTATAGACTTTTTTAACCTAAAATTGGGAAAAAGCCCTTTCCGTGTCAAGGGTGAGCTTCGGGGATGGGATGGAATGCGAGGGACGTTGAATATCAAATCAGATTATTTAGACCTCTCCGATCTTATATCTCCTGAGTTTTTCAATAATTTCAATCCCGTTGCCAGCGGGACTGATTCCCCCGCTTTTTCAGGTCCAAACGAGGATCGAACCCAGACCGGATGGCGGGAAGGCGCAAGTCGATTTATGAAGAAGTCAGATATACATTTGGATATAACTGCCCCGAATGGTGAATGGGAAGGGTTCAAATATGGCCCACTCAGAGTAGAATGTGCCTTACGATCGGGCGATCTTTACATCAGTAGATCTAGTGTGGAAGTGGAACATGGGAAATTACTGTTAAGAGGCCACGTAAAGAAAGGAAAAAACCGTGAGATGCTTTTCTCGAGCTATATCGATTTGACCAAACAGCCCTTGAAGGAACTTCCTCAATCTCTTGAATTTGTCAAGTCACGTGCTGAGGGTATGTTGACATTGGAGGGCCTGCTTTTCGCTAAAGGGAGCAATAAGGAAGATTTGATATCAAGCCTCACCGGGAGCATTAATGTTATGATCGAGGAAGGGGTTTTGAAAAAATCTCACGTTTTTATTAAGGTAATGGACTTTTTGAGCCTGCGGGGACTCTTTGTTAAAAGGCCGCCAGGCCTCTCAAAGGGGGGGCTCTATTTTGAGAGTATTGGCGGGAATATTGATTTGGAGGACGGGGTCGCAAAGACAGAGGATATCTCCATGCAGAGTCCGGTATTCAACGCCGTAGTAAGGGGGGAGGCCAACCTTTGCACTGAGAAGGTGAACGCAGAATTGGGAATACAACCCTTAGGGACTGTAGATTCATTGGTCAGCAAGATCCCCATCGTCGGGTACCTGTTAACCGGAGATAACGAGGCACTCTATGCGGATTATTTTAAGGTAGAGGGACCGCTATCTGATCCTGATGTGGAATATATACCTTTAAAAAGCTTAGGGAACAGTACTATCGGTTTTGTCAAACGCCTGTTTCTCTCCCCTAAACGGTTTTTTAAAAGTATCTCAGAGGCTGCTGATAACTTTGAGGGGAGGGGTCTTCCTCTCCCGGATGAGGAATTCAAGCCTGAAAATGACATGGGAGGCTAAGACGGATTGTCGAAGCGAAGCGTAGATCCCGCCAAAAGCGGGGACGATTGTCGCTTGAGTATTGACAAATTCGTAAAAAGTCGGAAAGCACCCGTTGTTGTTATTCCCGCGCAAGCGGGAATCCAGTAAAATCACTCCCGCTGCGGCGGGAGTGACGGCCTTGGAGACTTTTTACGAGGGTGTTTTGTTTTTAGCCTCGCCCACTTCATCCTCTAAGAGATCGCGTAGGACTGGCCTGAGATAAATCTGGGTCAGGTCAAAACTTTTGAGGGCCTTGACTAACGTTCTCACTTTATCCGCAGTAGCGGCCTTCTGATTGATGATGATGACCTGTTTATCCCTTATTCGACACATACCCCCCGAGGAAAGAGGATTGTCACCCTCCATGGACTCGTAACGTATCTCAACCCCGAGATTGTGGGCCAGTGCCTCAAGATGCCCCAAAGTGGCTGTCTCATTCAAGGTGTACCCCTGTATGATTGAAAAGATTGTTGAAGCGAAGCGGAAATCCCGATTCATCGGGGAATATTGAGGATTGACTATTGACTATTGTCAACGGAAAAACAAAGCCGTTTATGCGGCAATAGTTAAAAGTGTTTGATTACATGACGCTAATACCCAATCCAGCACGATGATTATTCGACAGTACGTTCAAAAGTTCATAATCATACTCGTAATCTTAATCATACTCTTTTACGGTCTGCTTGAGAGATGTTTGATTATGAGTAAGATTATGATTATGAGTAAGAAAATAACCTAATTCACTGAAGACGGAATCTCCGTTGTACTTTGACCAGCTTGTCCGGGTTAGGATTGAATATTGGTAAACGCCCAATGACCATTGACTAATGACTATTGATGGTCTCGTAAAAAGTCTCCAAGGCCGTCACTCCCGCGAATGCGGGAGTCCATAAATGGTTAATTTTCCTGGATTCCCGCGTTCGCGGGAATGACAAAAACGGGTCATTTCCAACTTTTTACGAGTTTGTCACTATTGATTAATGACAAATGTCACTTAAGTCGCTTCATGTCCTCCACCAGGGTGCGAACAGCGTTGGCAGAGTGTTCAAGGGCCTCTTTCTCAGAAGCGGTGAGTTCAATTTCAATAATCTCTTCTACACCGTTTTCTCCAAGTTTGACCGGCACTCCAATAAAAAGATCATTTATACCGTACTCCCCATTCAGACAGACTGCACATGGAAGGATCTTCTTCTTGTCCTTGAGGATAGCTTCGGCCATTTCAACGGCTGCGGATGCGGGTGCGTAGTAGGCGCTCCCGGTTTTGAGAAGACCCACGATTTCCGCGCCACCGGTTCTTGTCCTTTCCACAAGGGCATCTATCCTCTCCTTAGAAATCAGTTCCGTTATCGGAATACCGGCCACTGTAGAGTACCGGGGAAGGGGAACCATTGTGTCGCCATGGCCTCCCAATACAAAGGCGTGGGTATTTTCGACCGACACATCTAATTCCATTGCAATAAATGCACAGAAACGGGCCGAATCCAAGACGCCCGCCATCCCAATGACCCTGTTTTTGGGGAATCCGCTGACCTCATAGGCCACATGGCACATGGCATCTAAGGGGTTGCTCACAATAATCAAGGTCGCATCCGGGGCAACTGCTGCTACTTCCTTTGTCACAGAGCCCATAATCCCAGCATTGGTCGATAGGAGGTCATCCCGGCTCATCCCCGGCTTCCTGGCGAGTCCTGCCGTAATGATAACAATATCCGAGTCTTTGGCCTGGCTGTAGTCTCCGGTGGCGCCCATGATCTTTGCGTCATGTTTCTCAATGGGCGCCGCCTCAGTTAAATCAAGGGCCTTTCCTGCAGGTACACCTTCAAGGACGTCTATCAGGACCACATCGGCTAAATCCTTTTCTGCGAGGCGCATGGCAGCGGTAGCTCCGACATTCCCGGCTCCAATTACAGTTGCTTTTTTTCTCATCTTGATACTCCTTTCTATTTGTTGGGTTTCGGTAACTTCTCAGTAAGTGTAGAATAACTTATGTAAAAGTCAAGATTTTATATGGTATTTTGGCGTCTTTCATTCACAAGTTTACATTTGTTCGAAAATAGGGTGTATTATCGAATTAAAAACCAGATGCCGAAACTGGAAATTTGAAATTAGATAAGGGTTCTACAATCTACTACTTTTCTCAATTTCAAATTTCAATCCCACGCACGGCGGAATAAACTACTTTTGATTTGCGTGAATGATACCCGAGAAAAGATGTAGGTCCTTTTTTCCCCGGAATTCTCTTGAAAAATGATTTTGTTTTAAGGACTAAAGTGTTATGAATCAAAAAATTTATTCAATCAGGATGGTCTCGAAAAAAGTTTGCAAGGCCGTCTCTCCCTCGGCGGGATTGATTTTCCTGGATTCCCGTTTTCACGGGAATGACAATAACGGATACTTTCTGACTTTTTGCGAGTTCATCAGACTTGATTCAATCATATATTGCAGGAATTTTAGTGCCTGAACAAAAACTAGGATTTTTTGTCAAGGTCAAGGAAGATCAAAATTTTAACCGCAGGAATACATCGAGTATTTTGAGGATTAAAATTTTTATCTGACGCAGAGATTGGCGAAAAAGACAGTTTTGGCTCGGCACTAATTAAGGAGGTGGGTCTATGCCACTTGATGAGCTTCTCGTAAAAGCAGTTAAACTATATCCTGAAAAGGAAGCAGTCGTCTGCGGTGACATTAGAATGGACTATCGCGGTTTTGCCGGGAGGGTCTGGAGACTTTCCCAGGGCCTGATCAGCCTGGGCCTTAAGAGGAACGACAGGGTTGCAATACTCCATGAGAATTCTCACGAATTTCTCGAGGCTTACTTTGCAGCGGCCCACCTCGGAATAATTTTGGTCCCGCTTAATTTTAGGCTTTCAACAAAAGAATTTGCAATGATCCTCAATGACAGCGGGTCTCGCATACTGATTTCTCAGGGCGACTTCCGTGGCAAGGTTAATGATATTCCCCAGTTAGTTCCCACAATTGAAAGGGTGATCTGGACTCAGGCGGACTTTAAACCATCAGGGTCTAAAGAGATGGAGTATGAATCGCTTTTATCAGGTCAGACAGAGGAACCGCCATCCTGTCAGGCAATCAAAGACGATGATGTGGCCCAGCTATACTATACCAGTG
>Ga0222626_1000737_pt1 | contig 17075 bp, 22 predicted proteins | sample AntAcemetageno91_FD_179862 | JGI IMG/M metagenome (GOLD analysis project Ga0222626, IMG submission 179862) | Saline water microbial communities from Ace Lake, Antarctica - #91 | ecosystem: Environmental > Aquatic > Non-marine Saline and Alkaline > Saline | place: Antarctica: Ace Lake | collected...
ATGCAACTAGAATATGTGTTGGTTTTACTTGGGAGAGAGCCTTGGTAATATAAGCAAAGGATGATCCAAGAGCCGCAATAGCTATGCCTCCACCCAACAAGAGATCGCGAGTCGTGCCTGACGCGCTAGGGGCAGCAAAACTTTTCTCTAACTTACCCTCACCAGATTTAGTGAATTTATCTACTTGTTTTCTTATGAAACTTGTAAATTGCTGAAAGGGCGCTCTCACTGACTCACTAATACTAATGGGGTTTTCCACAATATCTACTATTTGGGCATCCCACTCCTGGCCGTCTATGGTAAAAAAGATACCTCGCTTCCCAAGACGCAATCTACCTGCAGTACCAGAAGTTACCGCAGCTACAATCTCAAATTTAATATCTTTTTCCTGGCGGCCAGTAACCTCCGCATACAATAGATACATACAACTCTTTTCCGCTATCTTTTTGTGTGCTTGCCGATCCTGAACCTTCATTGTAAAAGTAATTTGTCTTCCATCAATTACTAATGTACCCATTTCAAAAAGGGAAGGAGTTTGAGGATTGTAAAGATTTGAAAAACTCACGAAATTATTTGCCAACTCCATCAACCATCTTTGGTAAAGGACTAACTTTTCCAAATTATGCATTTGGTTTAAATCGTCAGCCACAGCCAGATCTTTTGCAATAAGTTCACTCACCTGTTTCCTGTAGGGTCCATTAAGATAGGTACACAGTCTATCCACGTTCAGCTTTTCAACCTTGGCCCCCTGCTTGTTTTTTAACCACGCTTGGTATGAGGCAAAGACATTTTTTACCTTTTCCCACTGTTTTTGAGTAAGCTGTTTGACTGGTCCTCCAAGAGCGCGCTTTAGAACCTTCTCCTTAAGATCAAATAAACGCTTAGCATATAAGGGGTTGATCGTTGCCTCTAGCTCCAGGATACCTTTTGGGTTAGGCGCCGCCAATGGGGCATCCTTAATGCGAGCTTCCATTATTGATTTATCCGTAAAATCGATTTCTTCGAGCTCCTTCTGGCGAAGCTGCATCTGATACACTGTCCTCTCATCGAGCCTGACCATTGCACACTGTGCAAAATACTGCTCGATCTTCTCCTCTAAGCCGGCCATCAACTCATAAGCTTGCGGTGTTTCGATTCCCCAGGGCATAACCTCTGTAGTGTTATCTCCTTTAGGAATTTCACCTTTCGCTTTCCATGCAAGATATGCTTCTGTCTCATGAAAAAACATCTCAAGCTGCTCTTGATTAATCCCTGCCTTACCGCTGGCATCAAGAATAGAGCCAACAGTCGCTATAACCGAAATAATAAATTGAGCTAAATCGGAGTCGGATGTGGCTTCCGGAGGAATAATACCATCACCGTTATTCGTTGCACTAGCCATAATGCTTTGCACGTCACGTACCTGAGCCAGACTAATTTTCTTGACACCCGATGAATTGAGATTAGTTAAGATAAGCTCTGCTACTTTGCGCAATCTTTGACCTTCGGGATGACTGGTATCGATGTCACTTAAATTTAAGACATCGGTACAGACGGACAAATGGCTACGATTGGCAAGAAATCGAAACAACCAAGCCTGTGCCTCCTTGACCTCATGAATTCTAATGCGACCGTTTTGATCAGTATCTACACAAGAAGTAAATACAGGATCGCAGTTAAGACTGCTAATCGGGATACTGGTAGCTGCCCAGTGCGTTTCACCAAGAACTTGTATTTTCTCCAAATCCTGCGCATCTTGGATTCTAAGTTGATAGCTTTTACCGTAATTTTTAAATATCAATTCAGACATAAAAAACCTCCTTAGTTAATACTTTCGATGCCATTTTACTCTATCTATAAAAAGCCTCTAATTATGCTAATTGTAATGTTTATACTATCCCTTTCGACAAATTTTAGCAAGCTGAAAATACTCTACAAATATAATCCTAAGCATACGGAGATAAAGAGAGATAGGCCTTCCTAAAATATCCGCAATTTCCATTTAATCGCTGCTCATTACCAAAAAATAGTCCTTAATTTTTGAGATATCCCGAGGATATAACGATTAAATAGCGGGCGATTCAGAGATAAAGAGATAGATCTTGAGATTGGCCTCAGCCGGAGGTCTCGGCACTTCTTCGGACATTACGTCTTCGGTCGCTTCGGTGCCGCCTCGTTCGACATAACCATTTGACACGTTGGTAGATGCAAAAAGCCCTGACTATCGTTTGATAAACAGGACTTTTATGCTATCTCGAACTTGCGTTCGAGCTTATTAACTCGTTCCGCGTATCTGACACATTTCAACACCCGGAAACTGAGTTTAGAGCATTGATATCATCTTTGGGGAAGATTGTTAAGCCGGTTTTGGCTTTTCTGGTGTAAAGATAAGCCGGAGTTTTTTCTGCCCCTTTTTCTACTAGTGTATTTATTCTTGTTTTTTCTTCTTTATCTCGTTTTTTTTGTTTTTTGCTTCGTTTACTTGTTTGTTGTGTTTATTCTTATCTTTCTGGCCTTTATCACCCATGGTTGCTCCTCCTTTTCATTTCGCCACTCGACTCGCTTTTAACGATTTTCGTTCTTGCGCTTTGAAAAGCAATCCTTGCAGTATACGGGACGGTCTCCGCTAGGTTTAAAAGGAACTTCACATTCCTTCTTGCATTCTTCGCAAGTCACCTTGTGCATCTCTCGCCCACCAAATCCACCACCGCCTTGAAACCCCATACTTCCTCCTTTATTGTTCAATTAACCTGCCGAACACCAATAGTATATCCTAGACAAAAACCCATTGCAACCTATTTTGTCACATAGGGTTAAAAATAATGGCTCCTCGAGCAGGACTCGGCGCCTCCGCCTTCGCGGAGCTCAGGCTTCGGTCGGCCACTCTCTCGCTGGCGACCGGTCCTTTCGGACTTACGGCCTTTTCGCTCCTATTCGTCGCGCGCTCGCTCACTTCGAGTCCACAGCATGAGACTAGTTAACAAAAAACCCATTGTAAAATGGGTTTTTTGTTAAATGGCTCCTCGAGCAGGACTCGAACCTGCGACAAATTGGTTACGATCTGACTCACATTACTGTGAGAGTCGGACTATATCATTACCATATCTATAATAGACTTAGGCAGCGAGTGCATAGTCTCTGAACCTTCCACAGCAACAGTACTGTACCGTTTACTGGGCTCGGCTGCTGATTGCCGTCAGCTTACTCTGTTACGGTTTCCAGCAATTCTCACGCTTTTCTTCTTGTGATTTATCACAAGTGCTGCTAACCTTTGAATGGATCTCGCGATGGCAATTCGCGCATACTAGTTGACATTTTTCCAATTCTTCTTTGACTCTTGCCCAACTTCGAGTGTACCCTTTTGCGGATATACCGAAATCTTTTTCTGAAGAATCAGAATGGTGAAACTCAAGAGCCTCTAAACAGCACTCATAACCACAGATCATACATCTACCACCTTTATGTCTTATGGCCATATCCCTGATTTTCTTACGGCGCTTTGCTACAGCGTCAATAAGATAATCTCGCCTGTCTAGATATATTCTTGTGTCCTTTTTTGCCAACTCTAACTCCTTGTTAGATCCATCTTCGTGCACAGCCAACTGCTCTACCAACTGAGCTATCGAGGAACACAAATATGTAAAGAACAAAACTTCTACTTCATATCTATTTAAGAACAAGAACGGTTCTTAAACACGAATACTTGCCTGCCGGCGAGTGTTTGAGAACCGTTCTTGATAATTCTTCTAGGTCTAGCTTAAAGTTCGGCTCTCTTATTAAGGTATTCCCACTCCGCATCTATGTCTGCCTGGATGCGCTTAATCACGTCTTCGTTGTCAGGCTTAAATAGGTGCTTAAATCGGCCTTGGGTCTTGAGCCAATCTGTAATAGGCTTCTTCTCTTTTGGCTTGTAGTTTATCTTGTACTCTCTACCGTTTGTAATCTCATATAACGGCCAGAAACATGTATCTACCGCAGTCTTTGCTATAGCGATGCCCTGTTCCTGCGGATATCTCCACCCTCTGTGGCATAGCGCCAAGACGTTTAAGAACGCGGGGCCTTCAGTCTCAAACGCCTTTTGCGATTTTGTAACAAGGTCATTCCAATTAGAGGCAGATGCCTGCGCAACATAAGGTATCCTATGTGCGGCAATTATAGCTGTAAGGTCTTTTCTAATCTGAGGTTTTCCATAACTCTCTTTACCTGCCGGCGCTGTTGTCGTAGATGCGCCTGTTGGCGTGGCACTTGAACGCTGTATTCCCGTATTCATATACGCGCCATTATCATAGCAGACATAAACAAAGTTATGGCCTCTCTCCAATGCTCCTGAAAGTGACTGTAAACCTATATCATATGTGCCGCCATCTCCGCCAAAGGCTATAAATTTTATATCCTTCTTTATCTTCCCCTGTTTCTTTAAGGACCTATACGCGGTCTCAACGCCGCTCATAGTAGCAGCGGCATTCTCAAACGCGTTATGAATAAACGGTATGTTCCACGCGGTAAAAGGATAGATAGTAGTAGCTACCTCGAGACAACCTGTAGCAGAACCTGCGACAACATCATTTTCCCCTGCGCCCATTAATACCTGCCTAGCCACAATAGAGGCTCCGCAACCCGCGCATAATCTGTGCCCAGGACTTAAACGCTCAGGCAGCTTTGAAAGCTCTTTTATATTAGCCATTATTCTCTTACTCCGATATAATTTATGTTCTCTTTTACTCTATTTGCTTTAACTGCCTCTAAAAGTTCTTTATACACATCCTCTATATCTTTTGGGAAGATATCTCGTCCTCCTAAACCAAAGATGTAATTAGTCATAAGGGGCTTATTTTTGGAATCATACATAGCTGCTCTTATGTCATTGGATAGTGGCCCACCGCAATTCGAAAATGACTCAGCTCTATCAAGCACAGCAACCGCTTTGAGCCCTGAAATAGCATCTGTAATATCTTTAGCAGGGAATGGCCTAAACAGGCGTGGGCATATAAGGCCAACCTTAAGGCCTTTTGCTCTTAAATCATCAACAACGACCTTTGTTGTGCCTGCTGTTGAACTCATTACTACAATAGCAACCTCCGCGTCATCCATCTTATACTTCTCTATAATACTATGGGACCTTCCGAATGTCTTGTTAAACTCATCCATTATCTTCGGGATAGTTGCCATCGCGTTTTTCATAGCCTCTGATTGCTGTCTCTTGTGCTCAAAATAAAAATCCTGCAGATCTAACGGCCCATAAGTTACAGGTTTATCCGTATCTAACAATGTCGGCATATTTGGCTTGTACTCTCCGATAAAATCTTTTACAAGTTTATCATCGAATAGCACAACACCCTCAACTGAATGGCTGGTGATAAATCCATCCTGGCAAACCATCACAGGAAGCTGTATATCCTTACATTCGGCAATGCGTATCGCGAGTATAGTATTTTCATAAGCTTCTTGTCCGTTCTCCGCGTATAACTGTATCCATCCTGAATCGCGTGCCCCCATAGTATCAGAATGGTCGCAATGTATGTTTATTGGCCCTGATAGCGCCCTGTTTACAACAGGCATGACTATAGGCAGGCGAGTTGATGCCGCTATATAGACGATCTCCCACATAAGGGCGAGCCCATTGGCTGATGTTGCTGTCATTGTTCGTGCCCCTGCTGCAGCTGAACCTACGCATGCACTCATAGCGCTATGCTCAGATTCAACAGGTATAAGCTCTGTCTTTACCCTACCATCTGCCGCGAACTGCGAAAATGTCATAACAATCTCTGTCTGCGGCGTTATAGGATATGCTGCTACTACATCCGGATCTATCTGCCTCATGGCCTCTGCTACGGCCTGGTCTCCTGTTAACGGTATCATCTTTGCCATTTGCTATTATTTCTCCATTTTAATACATTTTACAGGACATATGGAAGCACATATCCCACACCCCTTGCAATGATCATAATCAAAACCTTCCATCTTCTGGTCTTTTACAATTACACTGGAATCAGGGCAATATATCCAACACTGAAGGCAATTTATACATTTAGCATTATCTACAACAGGTTTAAAGGTTCTCCAACTACCTGTATCATACGCTTTTGCTGATCCTGCCTCATCTATAAGGCCACCTATCGGTATCTCTTTCCAACCTTTTTTACTCATCCTATCTCTGTCTCCTCATACGCACGCTTGATGCCGTCAATATTCGCGTTTGTCTTTTCTTCACCGATCTTTTTAAGGAACTTGTGCCTAACCTGGTCCTTAATCACATCCATAGAAACAATCTCGTTGACTTTAAGCAGGGCTCCTAGCATAGGCGTATTAGGCATCGGTATGCCTAATGTCTCTAGCGATATCTTAGTAGCGTTAACTGTGGCCACTTTTCCATGCTTAAATTTGAGTTTTTCTCTGATAGCTTTAGGATCCTGGTCAGAATTGACCAGGATAACGCCGTCTTCTTTCAGGCCCTCTGTTACATCTATAGAATCAAGCAATGTAGGGTCTATAACAACGACGATCTGGGGATCTGTTACAGGTGAATGAATTGTTATAGGCTTATCCGCAATCCTTGTAAAGCAACGGATAGGGGCTCCTGCTCTCTCCGGCCCGTATTCTGGGAATGCCTGTATATATTTACCCGCGTCAAGCGCTGCCTCAGCAATAAATTGTGAAGCGGTCTTTGCTCCTTGGCCTCCACGGCCATGCCAACGTATCTCTATCATCTCTTACCTTCTGTAGACTAAACTACCGGTTTATTGCAGTTTAACTTTAGATCAAGAAGTATATTTATGATCTCTGAAACTGTAAACAGGATAAAAAAATAAAAAGCGCCCATTACCATAAAGATCAGGCCTGCCGCTCTTGGTGTCGCGGGAATCTCGATACCCTGAGGCGTAATAGTAGGAGCGCCTCCTCCTGTAATAAGAACTATTGCACCTGTCACTACGCCAAGGGCGAGTGCGACCCATCCTAGCGCCTTAAAGATCATGCGTGCTATTTTTAAAAATTTATAGTCATTCATCTGAAACTGCCCTCCTTCTTTTCGATGTTCGGTATCCGATTTAAATAATAATTGATAAAGATAGACAAGATTTTCATTACTATACTAAAAACTTACCCTCATGTCAAGGCTAAATAGGATTCCTTCCCTTAAGCGCCTTTGCAAGCGTCAACTGATCCGCGTATTCCAGGTTTGAACCCATGGGGAGCCCATAAGCTATCCGCGTAACCTTAACCTTCTCTTTCTTTAAAAGCCTTGAGAGATACAGCGCTGTTGTCTCTCCCTCGGAATCCGAATCTGTAGCCACAATAACCTCTTCTGTCTTCTTGGTTCTCACGCGTCCAACGAGCTCTTTTATCCTCAAGTTTTCCGGGCCCACTCCATCCAATGGGGATAGAGCCCCTCCGAGTACATGATAAAGACCCCTATACGCCCCTGATTTCTCTATTGAGATTATATCTGTTGGCTGCTCTACCACGCATATTATGCTCTTGTCTCTCTGCAGATTATCACATATATTGCACAGGTCATCCTCACTCAAATTCCCGCATAACTTACAGAATTTTATAGACTCTTTCACCTTTAATATGGAATATGCGAGGGATTTTGCCTCGCTGTGAGGGAGCCTCAATATATGAAAAGCCATCCTTTCAGCGCTCTTTGGGCCTACTCCAGGCATCTTTTTAAGTGCCTGTATTAGTTTAGACATGGATTTAGTATATTTTTCCATTTGATCTTACCTTGAAATCCTTTCGTCGCTCTTTGCTCCTCAGGATAAAATTCGGTCATACAGCTTAGCGAGCTAAGTTGTGGCCTCATTTTACATGAATTTCATGATATTACCGTCAAAAATATCCAACGCGCTCTTTATTATCGGGTCAGAAAGCGCTTTCTTTAAGGGGTTTTGATGCAGCTGATTCGGCTTATCGGATTTTGCGGTATCGACTGGCTGTTTGCCATCTTCTGTAATAATAAATTCAACTGCTACCTTAGAGCCGAGTGCTTTACTAAAACTATTTTCTATAAGATCTTTGTTCTGCTGCTTCTCAAGACTCTCCTTGTGAAATGTATTCTTTTTAGGAAAACTAAGCGTAATAATATTATTCTTAAAATCAACGAGCAACCCCTCTTCAAGGCAAGACGCTATATAGATCTTCTCCTGCCTGATCTTTTTGATAACCAATTGCAACGCTTCTCTTACACGATAAAGTTCGGGCCTGGACTCATCTGTAGGTATAGGGTTCATCTCCTGGACAGTATTATGGACAACATCAGTGTCTACGTTAATATCTTTTTCTAGAGAAGGCTTTGACTTTATAGGCTCTGCTTTTACCCTCTCGAGACTATTTAAGCGGCTCATAATCTCGCCAAGGGATACTATAGACTCTTTGCTGGACAACTTTACAGCAAGAAGCTCCAGCGAGACCTTTGGTATTGAAGACTGGCGCATACTATTGCTTGCGTTCATCATGCAATATAGTATATATAGAATATCTTCCCGGGCAAGAGATTTGATCTGTGCCGCTATCCTTTCCACCTCATCCTTTGTAAGCTCAAGTAGGGGGATCAGAGCCTTGCCTTCCTTAATAAGCATCCCGTTTCTAAAATACTCTACGAGGCTTATCAAAAATTGATTAGGGTCTGTTCCTTCATCCATTATCTTGCTGATAAATTTAATGGCTGATGACGTGTCCTTATCTATAATATGCTGAGCAAACTGATATAGCCTGTCCTGTTCAACAAGGCCCAGTATATTATTTGTCTCTTCCGCTGTAATCTTATTTTTACAATATGTAGCAAGTTGGTCCATGAGGCTCTCCGCGTCCCTCATAGAGCCTGCTGACTGCCGTACAATGTTAAATAATGCTGCCTCGTCAATACTGACCTTCTCTTTCTTCGCGATCTCTTTTAATTTTTTGGCTATATCATCGGAAGAGAGCCTTCTAAAATTAAAGCGTTGGCAGCGAGAAAGAATAGTAGGTATGACCTTGTAAGCGGCGGTTGTCGCGAATATAAACTTTACATGCGCCGGCGGCTCTTCTAATGTCTTAAGCAGCGCGTTAAATGCCTCTGTTGTAAGCATGTGGACTTCATCGATAATATAGATCTTAAACTGCCCGCTTTGAGGAGAGAATTTTATGTTCTCTTTGATATTTCTTATTTCGTTTATTCCGCGATTAGAGGCCCCGTCTATCTCGATAATATCCATGCTTTTTGAATCTGTTATCTCTTTGCATGAAGCACATTTGTTGCAGGGGGAAGGCGTGGGGCCCTTTTCACAGTTCAAGGCCTTTGCGAGAATACGAGCTGTAGTGGTCTTGCCGATACCTCTTGGGCCACAAAAAAGATAAGCGTGCGCTACGTGATCCTGCTTAATAGCGTTCTTTAGCGTAGTAGTAATATGTTCCTGTCCTACAATCTGATCAAATGATTGTGGACGCCATTTTCTTGCTAGCACTATATATGACATATTTCTTACCTATGATTCCCCGCAAGAGAACCTTCTCGTATCAAGCTCTTAGTTAGCGGTTTTCTTGCAAATACTATATATGACATTTTTTACCTGTGGTTCTTTGCGTTAGTAGAAAAGCCATAAATCTGAAAAAACCGGGAAGTTTTTCGAATGGTTTATGGCGGAGGGAGAGAGATTCGAACTCTCGCTAAGGCTATAAACCCTACTACAGGTTTAGCAAACCCGCCCCTTCAGCCAACTTGGGTACCCCTCCGCATTAGATATTCAACAAATCTTTATGGCTTGCGTTTTTCCTTAAAAAATTCTGATATAATAAGAGAGCTCTCTTGATATGATATGCCGCGCGTAACTTCAAAGCTATGATTTAGGTTCTTGGATTTCAGGATGTCGCACACAGAGCCGAATGCCCCTGTTTTCGCATCATCCGCGCCAAATATAAGCCTTTTGACTCGTGCTAGAACAAGTGCCCCGGCACACATCTGGCAAGGCTCTATTGTAACATAGACCGAAGCCCCTTGCAACCATTTACTCCCCATGGCAGAAGTAGCCTGCGTAATGGCTATCATCTCCGCATGAGCCGTAGGATCTTTAAGGGTCTCCACCTGGTTATGCGCACGCGCTATTATTCTGTCTTTATAAACAATTACGCACCCTACAGGCACTTCATTGCTATCAAATGCCCTCTGTGCCTGCTTAAGGGCCTCTCTCATATATATTATATCTTGCATAGGCCTAATCTATAAAAAAGAATCTACATTCCTTCGTAGCCGCATCGGGTATTTTACTCAATCGGCATAGAAAAATGGCACGCCTGACAGGATTCGTCCCCTACGCTCGTACGGTGCCTCGCTGCGGAGACCCACCTCGTTCGCTTACGTCGGTCTTCGACTTACGACTTTTCTCGCCAAATTGCTAGCGAGGGCGAGGAACCTTCTGGAATCAATTTCTTTCTTAGCGGTTTCCTCCCTGCTCGGTCGGCGCTTACTCGCTTCTCATCCTGCTGTTAAAAAATGGCACGCCTGACAGGATTCGAACCTGTGACACCTAGTTCCGTAGACTAGTGCTCTAATCCACTGAGCTACAGGCGCGCGTATTTATTATAAACACTAAATGATTATATCCTCCACTGCCCCGATACCAGAATTTGCTTTGCAAATACGGTACGGGGTTAATTCGGCTCTACAATTTACGCCATAAGCAACTATTTTCAGCATCCCTACCAGCAGGCAGACGTAAATTGTGACCTCATTAAAGCTACAGGCGCACGTATTTATTATAAAACTGAAATGTTTATCACCCACTGCCTTATTTAATTAATTCTGATTTTAGAATTATAGCAAAAAAACGGTTTCAAAACAACACAAAAGAAAAAAACCAGAGGCAACAGAATAATACTCAATTTTCCCTGGTTATTTTCATCTAAAGCATCTTGCTTATTGTCATATTTCCAGCTGCTTAATACCCCAATCACTTTTTTTCTCGCTTACAATACTGCCAAATACCAGAAGAGTGGGGTCCTCAAAATAGGCGTCTGCCTTCTGCCTCATGGTATCGTTATCCTTTACGCTTTCGTAAGCAAAGTCATAATAAATATCTAAAGTTGCAACACCTTTTTCCACACTGTATTGGCTCCTATCCAACTTATAGAAATCAAAATATTCCTCCATGATCTCCAGTCTTTTAGAATCAGGTAAATTTCTCCGTATATAACCTGTCACTTCCAAGTTGACTTCCGCATAAACATTGATTGGTAAAAAAGAAAAAAGCAAAACAAGAATAAGCAGATATCTCTTGAAGTAAGCCATTCTATCCGTTTCCTTCCTCTTTATTCACATATGCAAATATTAAAACCCTAACAACCTGCCACCTTGATACACGATAAACACAGCTAACCACGCCAGAAAAGTTGAATAGCTTATACTAAAAAACATCCACCCCCATGAGCCTGATTCTTTTCTGATAACTGCCGCTGTACTAAGGCAAGGTATATACAGCAACACGAATACCATAAGAGCATATGCAATTAATGGGGTAAATACCCTTCTGCCATCAGGGTACTTGTCCTCTCTTAACGCGTTACGCAGGCTTGTGGAATGGCTCTGTTGGCCCTTTTCTGCGCCATACAATACCCCTAATGTGCCTACTACTATCTCCTTTGCGACTATTCCGGAGATTAGCGCGGTACCGATCTTCCAGTCGAAACCCAAAGGTTTTATTGCGGGTTCTATAAATCTACCTATCCTGGCAATGTAGCTCTTACTAAGATCCCCTTGCGCATGAAGCGGGAGAGCGCTTAACGACCAGATCAAAATACATCCGACCAATATAACTGTACCTGCCTTTTTTATATATAACCAACCTCTTTCCCACATGTGTGTCAAAAGGCCTCTTATTGTCGGCATACGATACGGTGGAAGTTCCATAACAAAAGGCGCGCTTTCACCGGTGAATACAAACTTTCTCAGGAGCTTCGCCATAAGAACAGCCATTACAAATCCCAGTAGATATAACGAAAACATCACATTTCCTGAAACGCGTTTACTAAAAAAAGCTCCTATAAGCAGGGTATATATTGGGAGCTTAGCGCCACAGCTCATAAAAGGATTTATCAATATTGTGGTAAGCCTATCTTTTTTAGACTCTATCACCCTTGTTGCCATTATAGCAGGCACGTTACATCCGAAGCCTAAGAGCATAGGTATAAAGCTCCTGCCATGTAAACCTATCTTATGCATAAATTTATCAACTATAAAAGCTATTCTTGCCATATAGCCTGAGTCTTCCAATATAGACATACAAAGAAAAAGCAGAAAGATAATCGGGACAAAAACAAGCACACTGCCTACCCCACCTATCACGCCATCTACTATAAGCCCTTGGATAAAGCTGCCTTCCGGCAAAAACCCTGAAACAAAAGCAGCTACAACCATCTGAGCCTGCTCAATCAGCTCCATGGGTTTCTCACTAAAGGCAAATATGGCTTTAAACATAAGCCACATAATGCCAAGAAATATCGGTATACCAGCAATTCTGTTAACAACAACCCTATCTATCATATCAGAGATCTTAAGATGCGACTCTGCCGTATTTGTAATAACCTCATGCAACATACCATTTATAAAGCCGTAACGTCTGTCCGCTATGATAGTCTCCGGATCATCCGCAAATATACTCTTTATATGGTTGCGACTTAAGGCTGACTGCTCAAGTATCTTGTTTGTGCCGGCCCTAGTCTTTACAAAGTCTAATATATCCTTATCGCCCTCAATAAGTTTAATAGCGAGCCAACGAGTCGGATATTGCTTTGTCAGGGCATCAACATCTTTTAAGCTGACAGAGAGTTTTAAGAGCTCATCTTCTATCTCCTTGCCATAGTTTATAGAGACTTTTTTAATCTGTTCTTTTCGTTGATAGGTCTCAACTATTGTCTTAAGAAGCTGTGTAGTGCCCTTATTTTTCGTGCCGACGGTCGGGACTATCTTTATGCCAACTAGCTTTGAAAAAGCGTCTTCATCAATATGCTGTCCTGCTGCTTTCGCAATATCACTCATATTAAAAGCGAGCGCAAGCGGCACTTCAAGCTCCATAAGCTGAGTCGCAAGATAAAGGTTGCGTTCGAGGTTTGATGAATCCACTACATCAACTATGAGGTCAGGCTTTGACTCTAATATAAAATTACGCGCAACAACCTCATCCAGGGAGTATGCTGTAAGACTATAGACTCCGGGCAGATCTATAATCCGCATTGTGTAATCACCGTACTGCAGAGAGCCTTCCTTCTTCTCCACAGTAACCCCCGGATAATTACCTACATGCTGTCTTGTTCCTGTAAGGTTGTTAAAAATGGAGGTCTTGCCTGAATTAGGATTTCCAACCAAAGCGATTGTTATATTCTTTTTAATAATCTTCTCCTTTACGATGATCTTGTCAGCCATCCCGCGGCCTATCGCTATCTTAGCTCCCTTTACAAGAAGCATAACAGGCCCTTTACCTGATGACTCGAGCTTGCTGATCTCCTCACCGGGAATAAGACCCATATCTGTTAATTTCTTCTCCAGGTGATTACCGCCTTCTATCTCGGATAAGATAAGTCCCGTATGCGGCCTTGCGTCTGAAAGTCTCATTCTTTGGATCTCTGCTTTTTTATTAATATATGTGATGCTTCTGCTTTTCTCAATGACAGATGGTAGCCCTTTATCTTTATCTGCACGGGATCACCAAGCGGAGCGGGCCTTATCATCTCTATAACAACCCCTGGCATTATGCCCATATCAAGTAGCTTCTTACGCACATTGGATGCTCCTGAAACCTTAATGATTTTTGCTTTATCACCAGGGACCATATACGCAGCTGTATCTATCTTCTCTTCTGGCATCTGTTGAAATCCTTATGATATTAGTGCTGAATAATTGCTCTTAGCCAAATATCTATTTATTGATTATCTTGAATGAATTCGTACTGCGCCTACTCTTGCCTGAACGATACTTCTGCCTTAGTGTCCATGTATATATAGCTCCTACCTTAAAAAGGGAAGATTCAACGCCAATCTCATGTTTATTCGGCGAAACTTCTTTTTTAAGGATCAGATAAGGGCCCAAAGCTTGATACCCCTCATAAAGCCTGAAATCATAATACTTGCGCTCTGTAGTATCCCCTTCATGGGGACTCCACTTAAAAATCAGTTCTTTTTTTTCGGAAATATCCGCTGTCTCCCCACAAGGCTCTAACAATCTAGGCTGTGGTATAATATCCGCAACAAGACCCCCAACAAATACGTTCATACCGGCAAAAGATGTAGATATAAACAAAAATATAGCAATTGCAGAAAAAATTAGCAGTCGACTCAACATGTCTTTTGCTCCGATAATACTATATTGGGACAACTTTTTCTTTAGAAAAAATGTGCGAATCTATTTTATGAAACTTTTTTATGCCTTGGCTCCAAAACAACCTTTAGCGATTCTTTGGCATCCGTAACAAGCCTAAAACCTTCTTTCGCCTCCTCCAAAGGAAGTGCATGAGTTATGAGGCTCTTAACATCTATTTTTTTATTCTTAATAATATCCAAGGATTCTTCCAGATCAATAGGTGCGGCTCCATAAGAAGCTGTAACTGTTATCTCATTTCTCCAGAAATCAACCGTCGGAATCATAATATCTTTATCCGGGATAGCGAATAAAAGTATTTTACCGCTTTTATCCACAGACTTAAATGCCTGTTCTACCGCAAGATAAGCACCTGTACAGATTATTACTCTATCTGCCTTAATATCTAAAGCATTGCTCGCGGAAATAACCTCATCCGCGCCAAATTCTTTTGCTTTTGATAGCCTGTATTCATTTATATCCGTAGCAATAACATTGGCTCCCTTTAACTTAGCCATCTGTATATTTAAGAGTCCGGATACGCCGCTGCCTAAGACCAGAACAACCTGGTCCTTGGTTATATTAAGTACTCGCTGTGCCCTTACTACACACGCTAAAGGCTCAATCATCGTGCCTTCCTGATAAGAGACCTCTTCAGGTAACGGATAAACACCAAAATCAACATTAATCTTTGGCACCCTTATAAATTCGCTATATCCACCAGGAATATAATTACCATTATGCAGTATATCACACGCTGTATGGTTCCCTGCCAAACAATATCTACACTTGTTACATGGTACATGATGGCTTACAAAGACCCTCTGACCAATTTTATATCTATCTGTCTTGGACTCAGTGATTACGCCTGCTATCTCATGCCCTAATATACGAGGAGCTTTTTTAACTCTATACCACTCCATGGTATCTGTCCCGCATATACCACTGGCGAAAACCTCTACTAATATTTCACCCGGCTCAATGCTCGGTACAGGCAGCTCTTCTATCCGTAAATCGCTATTATTATAATATTTTACTACACGCATATCTCTTTATCATTCTTTACATCGTTGAATAACCCATAGGCATCTTTAACGGTCATATTTTTATGGATAACCGCATGCAGTGCCTGAGTCATGGCCATAGGATGCTTACCCTGCCAAACATTTCTTCCAAGGTTGATGCCAATCGCCCCTTTCTGCATGCCATCATGGACAAACTCTAGTACCTCAAGTTCTGAATTACACTTAGGCCCGCCTGCCATAACAACCGGAACAGGACAGCCCTGGACAACCTTATCAAAATCTTTTTCGCACCAATAAGTCTTTACAACCCTTGCCCCTAATTCAGCGGCTATACGGCAGCTCAAGGCAAGGTAACGTGCCTCTCTTTTCTCCACCTCTTTTCCGACAGCTGTTACAGCCATTACAGGGATGCCATAATCTTCACACTCATTAACAACCCTTGAAAGATTAAGCAAGGTTTGACGTTCATAATCACTGCCTACAAATATTGAGATGCCAACAGCAGCAGCGTTAAGACGAATAACCTCCTGTATAGAGGTGGTGATGCCTTCATTTGATAGGTCTCCGCCCGCCATACTGGTACCGCCTGATACGCGTAATATTATAGGCTTACTGCCTACAGCGTCAATGCACGAGCGCAGCACTCCGCGCGTAACAAAAAGCGCGTCACAGAAGCTGAGTAACGGCTTTATGGTCTCACCCGGTTTTTCTAAGCAACGAGTGGGGCCTTGAAAATATCCATGGTCTATAGGCATAAAGAAACAGTGCCCATCAGGCTGGATAAGCTGGCTTAAACGATTTTTGATTCCCCAATCCATTAGAATATACCTCCTTGATTTTGCTTGAATAATTATTAAGCTTCCGGCTTTATTATTAAAAAACCTTTTTCAATTAACCAATGGTGAAATTGGTACGTAGTGTACTTGCACTTCTCTTTACATATCTGCCTTATCCGCTCATACTCTTGAGAGCTCTGCTCCTGTGCGTCAAGATCCAGCTGTATATCACAGCTTACATCTTTGCAGAATTCTCTACGCTTATAATCTCTGTGATCTTTTATGGGTTTCATAGTTGGGTAGATTATACAACTTTAGACAAGAAAAATAAATAAAATAATATAGATTACTTATTTAGAACAGCGATTTTTAATGTAATATGGGTTGTATCCTGCCAGGGCCAAAACATAGCTATTATCATCGAATCGGCAAAATCCTTCTTGTATAACACCTGGTCAGTAAATATGCCGCCATGTTTTTCCGCCAAGCATAGGTCCTCTTTAGTGGGCTTTACTCCTGCCGGTTTTTTCGCTTTATCAAAGATGTCTGTACATATTTTATGCCATTGGTCTATATCCCTACTATAAAAAACAAGCTCACAATATTTGTCGGTAAGAGAACGGTTCTCGCAAATCTCAAGCGCGTTAAACTGTTCTGATATAACTTTTAACATAAATCCTCAACAAAATTACAAAAAAAAGGCCCGGTAATAATACCGGGCCTTTTTCTTAGACTAGATTTAGAGCTTTACTACATTTACGGCCTGTTCGCCTTTAGGGCCCTGCTCGATGTCAAACTCTACTGATTGACCTTCGTCTAAAGACTTATAACCATCACCCTGAATTGCGCTATGATGTACGAATACATCATTACCTGATTCAGGCGTAATAAATCCATAACCTTTGCTGTTATTGAACCACTTTACTGTTCCTTTTGCCATTGTTCGTGTACCTCCTTCTTTATAAGATTGTA
>Ga0222626_1000738_pt1 | contig 17070 bp, 14 predicted proteins | sample AntAcemetageno91_FD_179862 | JGI IMG/M metagenome (GOLD analysis project Ga0222626, IMG submission 179862) | Saline water microbial communities from Ace Lake, Antarctica - #91 | ecosystem: Environmental > Aquatic > Non-marine Saline and Alkaline > Saline | place: Antarctica: Ace Lake | collected...
TCCGGGCTGCTGGATAAGCAGGGACACCTTTTCCCAGCCCTATGACTTTTCTTTCCAACTCCTCATATCTCAGATCGCGCAGGCTTTCTTTCTCGATTTCCTTTCGTCTCGCTATAGTCTGCTGCGCTTCCCGTCGCGCATCATAGGATTGCCTTGCCTCATCCGCATTGCCCACTCCGGCATCATTGCATATGGCATCGAGCTTCTGTTTTACCTCTTGGACCTTTTTTGAAAGATCATATGAACTGGCCCCGGCTGTCACCTCCATTTGCAAAGACCCGGGGATTGTCACACGAACCCGATCAGAAACGGATAAGTTGATCTCCTCCTCTTTTGAGATAGTGGTTTGCTCTCCATCAATATGGAAGTCGAAATGGGCCAGCCCCCTCAGCAGAACATTCGGCGCACCTGTCTCCAGCTTCGCCTGGGCTGTAATGAGCGAGCGTTCAGCCTTCTGTATTGTTTTCAGAGTCTCTTCGTTTACATTGTTTTTAGTCAGCACCTCATCAGCAAGGCCTGCCTCTTCCCGGGCACGATCTATGCGGTCTTTACGCTCCTTCAGTTGCTCCAGATGCAGCTTGTTGTTGAAGTAGTCAAAATCCGCACGGCGGAGATTAAGAACGGATTCGGCATCAACGCGCCCGGCTTCAGCTTTAGTTGAATCCGATTGGGCTTTCTCCAGATCGTTCTCCGCCTTCTTGACCGATGCGGTGGACGATGTACTGGATTCGTCGAGTTCTGCGTGTGCCCTTCTAACTTTGGAGACCGCTTCGATAAGGTCTTGGCGCACTTCCTTGTCGCGTTTTGCGGCCTGTGCGGATTTTTGTGCCGACTCCAACTTAAGGCGGGCTGTTTCCAGAACACTCTCCAGCCCTTTGATTTCATCGAGAGATCTTATGTATTGGGAGACATCCCCTCGGAGATTCTCCTCTTGTTTCTTCAAACGTTCCAGTTCCCGGCCAAGATCTGCAGCGCGTACGATATCCTTTTCCAGGTCCTGGATCTGTTTTTCCAGTGAAACAACTCCTGTCTCTGTTTCCTCCTGGGCTTTTTGGGTCTCCTGCAATTCCTTTTTTTCCCTGCCCCGTTCCGTGAAGTAGCGCCCGTACTCCTCCCGGACCCTATCGAAGAGACTTTCCTCTCGAGGATCTGCCCGGTGTCCACCCGCAGCAATATCGAGCGCAGCCGACAATGATGTCTGCTTTGATAAATCGGCCTGCTGAACCGCTTCACCCTGCTGAATGCTGAGCGCTTTCCACAGGTCAATATCAATGGTTTCGCGGAGAATCTCCTCGGCACGTTCATGAGCTTCTCGCCCGGTGTGGTTTTCCGGTTTGGGACTCGTGATCGTAAGGGTAGTCTCCGGTTTCTTCTGAAATCTCTTGAAGTATCTAAAGACGTAGGGACCGCTTTCCGCCTCCAGTTCAATCTCCGGACCTACGTCACGCGTTACAGGCTTAATGGCTTTGACCTCACTGTGCTTGCTCGAGTCAAGATAATCGAAAAGAAGCCTGATTGCTTCGCCGAGGCTGGTTTTTCCGGCTTCATTCGGTCCTTCCACGATGGTTAGACCTTTGGAGTTGAATCGTACCTCGGACTCATCAATTCCCCGGTAATTGGCCAGGCGGAGGCAGAGAAGTCTCATAGTTCCCTCCCTGCAAGCCTGACGAGGAGAGCAAGTGCGTCGCGTGAAGTGATCGAATCGGGACCTGATTCCTCAACATTGGACCGCAACCGTTCAACCGCACAACTGGCAAAGCCTGAAAAACCAAGATCCATAAAATCGGCGTCCTCCGGAATGACGACGAGATTGTTCATGCGCGTTTCAACCGCGCCCAGAATCTCCTGAACATGGGAAAGAAGCTCGTTAAGGCTGCTATGGAGCGATAGCGAGAGTGCGCCTACAAGGCGCAATTTGACAACTGTTCGTTCCTTATCTTCAAGATTCTCGAACCAGCCACGAAGCGCCTCGATGTCTTCCTCTGTATTGAGGTCCACCTGTTCACGCTCAATGAACTTCCATCTTCCGACATTCACCTCTTTCGTGGTTACACCCTCTTTGTTGATTGTGGCAACCAGGGCAAAGCCGGACTTCACTTCGTTGTAGTCCGTTGCTTCGGGAGTGCCTGCGTACCATATACGGCCGCTGTCACCGACCTCAGTAAGAGAGTGTCTATCTCCGAGAGCCAGGTAATGAATCTTGTTCTGTGCTATCGCGTTCTCAACTGCATGAAGGGAAATAAGCGCTGGATCATCGGGATTTGGAGAGAGGCTGTCCACCATCCCATGGGCAACACAAACAAGCAGAGTATCGACAATGGGTTCAAGTTTTTCGGTCGTCAAAACAACCAGATCCTGCAGGGGACGTTTCGATGTCCAGGGTATCCCTACAATTTCAATCCCCTCGTCAACACGAATGGGAGTCGTATCCTCAATCACATGGACGTGAGCCGGTTTCCGCTCCAGGAAGGTCGTGCTGCGGTAAACGGATGCCGCGTTGAGCGGGTCATGATTGCCGGGGAGCAGGTAGATTGGAACCGCGACATCCTTCAAAGCCTCGAGGGCACGCGAGACGGTTTTTCGGTCAACCAGGTTTGATTCGAATATGTCCCCGCAGACCACCATAAACTGGCAATCTTCTTCTTTGGCAATACGCCCAAGTTCACGGATGGCATCGAATCGGGATTGGGCGAATCTCTCCTGAACCCCTTCAGAGAAGAAATGCCGGGTTATTCCCAACTGCCAGTCACCTGTATGGAGAAAGCGCGTCACGTGTTCGTTCCTTAATTACGGGTCTTTCATCCGGAAAAACCGGGATAAACAAGGATAAAATATATCAGACGAAAGCCTATTGTCAAACGCTATTTCCGATTGTATTCGGTGGGCTTGAGGGACATCCACAGGTAAATAAGTAACTCATCTAACTACCTCATTTAATGTATTTTTGCTGTAACTCTGTTCCTGACGCCTTTGTTTTACCCCGCTCTTGATTCCATATCGGTTCCTTTGCGTTTTTCCCAGGCCTCGAAATACAAAACCCCGCTATCTATCTGTTGAGAGAAGCAGGGTCGTTGGGCGACCTTAGATCATTTACAATCCTTTTTCCCTCTTGATGTTGGACGACGTCGGCAATTTTTTCATGGCGACATCCGAGGCGGCTTAAACAGAGGATAACGGTGTTTCGGCTTGCTTTCTGAGGGCCTGGACATCCGAGATCCAGGTATTGACCGTTTGCTGGATAACCTCGAGATTTTTTGTCAGGGCCATTTCTCTGATCTTCCTTGCCCCCAAGGGCCTGACCATACCATCGGTGCTGTCCAGTCGTGCTTTTCAGCCACCTGTTTCGGGTAATTTGTTTTGTGATATTAACCTCCATAACTGGCATAATGCGGTATCTTTTGTATTGTGAAATTTTCTTGTTGCAGTGTTATGTCCATTATGACATATTCTCCGAAAATCGGAGACAGAGGCTTTTAGAACGTTTATGCAAAAATCGTAAAAGCTGATAAAACAGATAGCGGCATACTATGGAATCATTTTTCAAGCTGAAAAAACCGGATGAGGTCTATGATATTATTGACCAATTTGGTCCTGTTGGTGAAGAGGTCGTCCCTTTGGAAGATGCCGCCGGCCGTGTGTTGAGCAGCGACTTGACTGCGCCGGAAGATCTGCCGCAGTTTTTCAGGTCGACCATGGATGGGTATGCAGTAAAGGCAAAGAGCACCTTTGGGGCCAATGAAGGGATGCCCGCCCTGCTTGAAGTGGGCGGCGAGGTGCTGATGGGTGAGGCCTCAAGTGTCGTTGTGGAGGCAGGCCAGGCCGTAAAGATCCCCACAGGAGGCATGTTGCCTGAAGGCGCCGACGGGGTGGTGATGAAGGAGTATTGCAGTCTCTTGGATGAGGAAACGCTTGAGGTGAGCCGGACCATATCCCCCTTGGAAAACGTTATCCAGCCCGGGGACGATTTCAGACAGGGCGCTGCCTTTCTGAACAAGGGGCACCGTCTGCGCCCTCAGGATCTGGGCGTTATGGCAGGGCTTGGCTTAGCTGAGGCGCCGGTTTTTCGAAAACCGAGGATCGCTATCATATCTACGGGGGACGAAATCGTGCCCGTTGATAAACCAGCCCTTCCGGGGCAGGTGAGGGATATCAATCGTTACACCCTTGGGGCCCTATGCCGCAGGGTGGGGGCAGAACCAATATGTATGGGAGTCTGCCCTGATGATTTTGAAGCTCTCAAAGGGATGTCCGAGAAGGCCCTCATAGAGGCAGATTCACTCTGGATATCCGGCGGGAGTTCTGTGGGAACAAAGGATCTGACCCTGCAGGTCTTTGAAACGTTGCCGCAATTTGAACTCCTTGTCCACGGCATATCAATCAGTCCGGGCAAACCTACCATCATCGGTAAATCCGGCCCAAAACCTGTAATCGGGCTCCCCGGACATGTGGCCTCGGCCTTGGTGGTTGCAGAGGTCTTTATGACGAGAATGGTCTTGCGACTTTCAGGAGATGCCGGTCTTGGGAGCCATATCTATGCTGGTGTAGAGGCTGAACTGAGTCAAAATATCGAATCTGCCAATGGCAGGGAAGACTATATCCGCGTTAAATTAATTGAAGAGGGAGAAAGCCTGATCGCCAGACCCGTCTTTGGAAAATCCGGGCTTATTTCCACCCTGGTGGAGGCAGACGGCCTGATCAGGATAGATATGAATACTGAGGGGCTTTATCAGGGAGAAAAGGTAAGGGTAATGCTGTTTAATTTCGCAGATGGGGGCCTCCGATGAAGAGGCAGGTCTATCTTTCAATGAAATCCCTTGAGGAGGCCAGGGAGATATTTCTTACCCGGTTTGACCCCGGGTTAAGGGTCGGGATTGAGGTGATCAAGACCGAGGAGAGTTCAGGTCGCGTTACCGCAGAACCGGTTTTTGCAAGGCGCTCTACCCCATCCTATCATTCTTCGGCCATGGATGGCATTGCGGTGAGGGCAGACCAGACCTATGGAACCACAGAACGTCTTCCCAAAACTTTGGAATTGGGGCGGGATGCTGTCTGGGTCAACACCGGTCAGCCGCTCCCGGAGCCTTTTGATGCCGTTATCATGGTGGAAAAGGTCCACCAGATAGATGACAACCGGGTAGAGATTCGCTCTCCTGCCTATCCATGGCAACATGTGCGCAAGGTGGGTGAAGATATTATTGCTACCCAGTTGCTCTTTCCTCAAAATCACCAGTTCCGACCCTATGATGTGGGGGCTCTTATCAGTGGCGGGGTTTTCTCGGTCAAGGCGTGGAAAAAGCCCCGGGTGGCCATTATCCCAACCGGCTCGGAGCTTGTGCGTCATGGAGAGATAACAGAAGATGAAGTGTTAAAAAAGGGTCAGATCATTGAATATAATTCCTTGGTACTTGCAGGACTGGTTCGCGAGTGCAACGCTATACCCTTGATTTATGATATTGTTCCGGATACAGAGGAAGAGATCCGGGCCGCCCTGACCCGGGCGGTTGAGTCAGAGGCCGATGTGGTCATCATCAATGCGGGATCCTCGGCAGGAAGTAAGGACTACACAGTACATATGGTCAGCGAGATGGGAGAGGTTTTGGTCCATGGCGTTGCCATGATGCCGGGTAAGCCGACTATTTTGGGCACGGTAAGGAATAAGCCTGTTGTGGGTAATCCTGGCTATGCCGTTTCTGCAACCCTCTCCTTTGACCAGTTTGTAAAACCGCTTCTATATAATCTTCAAGGTTGTCCCAATCCCAAACCCCAAACCGTTAAGGTCCAGCCCACCAGGGACATCCCCTCTAAAGTCGGGATAGAGGAATTTCTGCGGGTCAACATCGGGAAGGTGGGGGATAGGTATGTTGCCACGCCATTAGCGAGGGCGGCGGGGTCTATCACCACTCTGACAAGGGCTGAAGGGATTCTCCGTATCCCTGCTCTTTCAGAAGGGATTACCCAAACCCAGGAAACAGCGGCAGAACTCCTTGTAGGAGAAGAGGAGTTGGTGAATACGGTTGTTATTATAGGCAGCCATGACATTATAATTGATATCTTAGGCGATGAAGTCAGACGCACAAGACGCAATATCCGTATTTCATCGGGGAATGTGGGGAGTCTGGGAGGGTTGTTGGCCCTGAGAAAAGGGAGATGCCATATTGCAGGGTCACACCTGTTAGATACCGTGACCGGCGAATACAATATCTCATATATCAAGAGATACGTAAAAGGATTGAGTGTCGCCGTTTTTTATCTGACCCTCCGAGAGCAGGGTTTGATAGTTGCCAAGGGGAATCCAAAGGGGATTAAAGGGATCGAAGATTTAGCCGGAGCCGATATTGCCTTTGTGAATCGTCAGGCGGGTTCGGGAACGCGCGTCCTTTTCGATCACCAGTTGGATCAATCAGGGGTTAATGCTGATGCTGTGAAGGGATACGACCATGAGGAATTTACCCATATGGCAGTGGCGGTGGATGTTCTAAGCGGTGCTGCTGATGCCGGAATGGGGATTTATGCCGCTGCCAAGGCCTTGGACCTGGACTTTGTCCCGATTGCAAGAGAGCAGTATGATCTGATTATCCCAAGCCATATGTTGGATCAGCCAAATATCGAGGTGGTTCTAAATACGATAAAATCCGGGCATTTTAGGGAACGGATCATCGCCCTAGGCGGGTATGATCCCTCAAGAAGCGGTGAACTGTTCATGGAGGTGGAGGGGGATTAATATGGCGCTTCTCAAGCTGAGATCTCGGCAATGGGTTGTTGATGAGCATGATCGTATAATCATGGGTGAAGGGAGGAAGGAGATCCTGGAGACCATTGAAAGGACCGGGTCCATAAATCAGACCGCCAAGGCCATGAAGATGTCCTACAAAGGTGTCTGGAGCAAGATCAAGGTGACTGAAAAATATCTGAATATGAATATTGTTCATGCAGACAGGAAAATGGGCAGCAGGCTCACAAAGGAGGGGAAAGATCTTCTGAAAAAATACAGCGTGTTAAAAGAGCAATGCCTGAAAGCAGATAATCGTTGTTTCAAGAACGTGTTTGGTGATAAATGGCCGACGCATGGAGGAGAAAAGAAGTGAAGGAACGGCCCGAACCGCCCATAGTCTCTGTTGTAGGCTTCTCCGGGGCAGGAAAAACTACCCTTTTAGAAAAACTTATACGCGTACTCAGTGGCCGGGGCTACAAGGTTGGAAGTATAAAGCATGATGTTCACGGATTTGAATTGGATAAACCCGGCAAAGACAGTTGGAGGCACAAACATTCAGGCGCTTCTACGACCGTCATCTCATCCCATTCTCAAATTGGGATGGTGATGGATGTGGATCACGACCACCACCCGGACGAGTTAAAGGGATTCTTTACGAATGTGGACATTATCCTCACCGAAGGATATAAGCAGGGAAACAAGCCAAAGCTGGAAATATTCCGGAATAACGTCCATGAAGAGCCGCTGTGCAAAAATGATGAGCATTTAATAGCCCTAATCAGCGACATGAGGATCGATTTGGGTGTGCCCCAATTTTCATTGGATGATATTGATGGATTGGCAGACTTCTTGATAAGCAGCTTTGACCTCTAAACCGGGACGGGAACGGTTGCAAAAAGGGCATCTTTCATTCACCAGTTTACACTTCTTTCGTAAACGCGTATATTGACGCCCATGCAAAAGATTATCTCCTATTAACCAATAGTTTGTATGAGGAAATTCCATGATAAGTATCCCTTTTATTAATATGATTCCTGCCGGTATTTCATTTGAAAGCGCCTTTGGCCAGGATATTGTCCAGATGGTTGTCCATGCCGGCCCGGTGGTGAAATTCGTACTGTTAATTCTTTTTCTATTTTCCGTTACCTCCTGGGCGATTATATTCATGAAGTATAGATTGTTGAGCAGGGCTAAACGTGAAACAATCGACTTTTTGGACCTTTTCTGGGAAAGCAGGGATCTCAAAAAGGTATATATGGAAAGCAAAGCCTTAAATTTCAGCCCTGTAGCCCGCCTTTTCAGGGCGGGATATGCTGAGTTTACCCGTTTCAGAAAACTGCAGTCCACCTATTCGGATGAGGGGCAAGCCAAGTCTGGTCTCCAGGACGGTCATCCCGGGGATGGGGCACAAGCGAGCTTGGGAGAGCCTTCGCGGTCCAGGCGGGGCCTGATGGACAATCTGGAGAGGTCGCTCAGGAAGGCAACCATTGATCAAAACAAGAGGCTGGAGCGATCTCTGAGTTTCTTGGCTACTACAGGAAATACCACCCCCTTCATCGGTCTTTTCGGTACGGTATGGGGGATCATGGAGGCTTTCAGAGGGATAGGGATGAAGGGTTCAGCCAGTCTTGCGGTAGTCGCCCCCGGGATCTCCGAAGCCCTTATTGCCACCGCTGCAGGCTTAGCCGCCGCAATTCCTGCAGTTGTAGCGTTCAATTACTTTAGCCAGAGGGTTGTATCTCTCCAGGCAGAGATGGATATTTTTACAACCGATTTTTTGAGCATGGTGGGAAGACAGTTCATCAAGAAACCTTGACGGTCTCGTAAAAAGTCTCCCGCTTCAGTTCAGCGGGACGTTGTGCTGCATTTCGTAATCATTCAACGTACGATAAGGACACCTCATGATTACAAAATTTGCACGCCTTAAATTTGAACTTTTTACGAAACGGTCTAAATCGGACACACGTTTAAAATGACTATGAATTCCGGTGGAAACAACAAGCGTTTTATGTCAGAGATCAATGTTACGCCGCTTGTGGACGTAATGTTAGTCCTTCTCATCATTTTCATGGTAGCCGCGCCGATGATGATGCAGGGCGTAGACGTAAACCTGCCTAAAACCACCACCAAGAATATCAAGACCAAGGATGAACCTCTTATATTGACAGTCAACAAGAAAAAGGAGATTTTCTTGGAAAATCATTCTGTCACATTAGACAGGCTGGAATTGAAGATCAAAAAGATCTTTGAAAACCGGAGAGAAAAAGAGGTGTTGTTGAGGGCAGACAAGGATGTCCCATATGGATTTGTCATTGATGTTATGGCAAGGGTAAAAAATGCCGGCATCAGCAAATTGGGTATGGTAACCGAACCTTTGGATTGATTCGTGGAAGGTTTCCAGGTCAAAACAAGCTCTAATGAATTAGAGGAGCCAAGATGGTCCAGGGTAGTCATCTTATCCCTCCTTTTTCATCTAATTATCTTCTCTATTATCCTATTTGTGCCGGATGCTATACCTACTAGGAGAATTAGCGGTGCTACTATCTATGAGGTCAATCTGGTGGAGATGCCGGGCAAAAGCCGTTCAATACCTCCAAAGAGATCCAATGCAAAAACGAGCAGAAAGGTTACCAGTTCAAAGAAGACTACCACTGCAAAGCGTATAAGCAAACCGAGCAAGGAAGAAAAACCGGTTGTAATCGGAAAAAGGGTTGTAAAGAGGAAAAAGGAAGAGAAAAGGAAGGTAAAGAAGACTCGGAAACCGAAAGTGTCTCCTTCCAGACTTATAGATCGGGCAGTGTCGAAGATCGAAAAAAAGGTTAAGGCGGAGAAGAACGATCACCTTGCCCAGGCGATTTCCAAGATCGAGAACCGGGCAGAAGGGGTAGCCGAAAAGGGATCTGTTAGAGGTAATGCACAAAACGGGATCACCATAAGGATGTATCAAATGGCGGTTGAAGAACAGATAAAAAGCAACTGGTCCTATCCCGTGGCCCTTGTCAGCCCCAAAAAGCGAAAAGACCTTGAAGCGATAGTAGTGGTTAAGGTCAAGGAAGATGGGACTGTAATGAAATCGTGGTTCAAGGAACGATCATCCAACTCTATTTTTAACGGATCGGTCCTCAAAGCGATTGAAAGGTCAGACCCTCTTCCCCCCTTTCCTGAAGGGTACAGAAAGAGCTATGACGAGATTGAAATTAGATTTGATCTCAGCGAATTAGAGGATTTTTAGGTGAATAATACCATGAATATGAATTTGGAGAGTTTCCCAAGAAAAGGGATAGCCCATTTTTCATTTATCAGGATCGGGATCTTGTTTTTGATTCTCTTTCTCTTCCCGGGGGCAGCCTCTGGCCGGATATACATAGATGTTAATGCCCCCTCCATCCCAAAATTTAATATTGCCATTCCCGACTTCAAAAACCTTGGAAAGGACAAAAAACATTTCGACTTATCAACAAAGATGCCCGGAGTATTATCTAATGACCTTGACCTCAGCGGCTATTTCAACCCTATGGACAAGGAGGCATTTCTGGCTGAAAAGGGGGGGGGCCTGACCTTAAAAGGGATCAATTTTAAGGACTGGTCTGTTATTGGTGCGGAACTCCTCTTGACAGGGGGGTATACCTGCATCGGGAGTCGCTTAGAGGTGGAGATCAGGCTGTTCGACGTATTTTGGGGACGTCAGATCCTTGGAAGGAGGGCGCTCGGAGACATTAGCGCTTATCGTCACCTGATGCACCGGCTTTCAAACGAAATAATCCTGAAATTGACAGGTCACAACGGTATCTCCCTTACCAAGCTCGCTTTTGTTGGAAATGCTACGGGAAAGAGGGAGATCTACGTCTGCGACTATGACGGTTATAATGTGAGACCCATTACCCGGGACAAGAGCATCGCGATACTCCCCAGGTGGGCTCCTGATGGGAAGAAAATAGTGTACAACTCGTATAAACATGGTGGGCCAATGCTTTACCTGAAAAATATTTCCTCTGGAACTGTCAAGCGGCTGTCCGGGAGGTCCGGGCTGAACATCGGGGCATGCTGGGCGCCCAATGGCAAGGAAATAGCTTTGACCATGAGCCACAGGGGTAATCCCGATATCTTTACAATCAATCTTAAAGGCAAGATTCTAAAACAGCTTGTCAAACACTGGGGGATCGACGTTTCACCTGCCTTTTCTCCAGACGGGGACAAGATAGCGTTTGTATCTAACCGCTCAGGATCTCCTCAGATCTATATCTTAGATATTGGAAGCGGAAGAGTGGAGAGATTGACCTATGAGGGACGGTACAACACCTCTCCTTCCTGGTCGTCTCGTAACCGGATTGCCTTTGCTTCGATGAAAGGGGGACGTTTTGATATATGTACCATGGACCCGGTCGGGGGCGGATTGAGAAGGCTAACGGAGAATGGGGGGAATAATGAAGACCCTTGCTGGTCCCCTGAAGGAAGATATATAATGTTTAGCTCGAACAGGGAAGGTCGTTACCACATATATATCATGAATGCCAATGGACAGAACCAGCGGAGAATCACTTCCAAGAAAGGGGAACAAACAGCGCCATCCTGGGCGCCTGAATGATTGATTTCCACCCTAAGTAAATGGTTGGATGTGCGAAACCGATTCTTATTTGCATAATCGATACAAAAAAGACAAGAATATGCGTATAGACACTTGAAATAAGGAAAAAAAAATGTTAAATGACAAATCTATTAGCTGTTATATTTGCAATTGGTAACTATTTTGGGCAAATATAGAGGCTCAATCTTGTGTGGAAGGCCGTAGTCCTTGCGTACCAAGGTCTCAGGTTATGGGCGGTCGATATTTCGATATCTTATTTGGCATAAACTATAATAATCAGGAGGTAAAGGACGTATGGGAAAAAAAGCGATGACTGGCTTAGTTGCCATGGCGTTTGTTTGCGCGGTTCTGTTTTTTGTCACATCTTGCGCAAAAAAACAGGTTAACATCTCTGAAGCGGTTAAACCGCCTGTTGAAGAAGTTCAGGAGGAGGTTGTAGTTGTAAAGGAGGCGCCAAAGGAAGAAACTGTAGTGGCGATAATAAAGGAGACGCCCCCAGAACTTGTCAGACAGGTAGAGCTTTTTGAGACTTCGAATGTCTATTTCGATTTCGATAAATCAAATTTGAGGCCTGAGGCACAAGTGACCTTGAAGAAAAAGGCGGCGTTCCTCCGTTATAACCCTTCCTTCGCACTTCTCATTGCAGGCAATTGTGATAATAGAGGCACCGAAGAATACAACTTAGCTTTAGGCGAGAGAAGAGCTGATTCCGCAAAACAATACCTTATTGCCTTAGGAATATCTGGTGATCGGATCAAAACTATCAGCTATGGGGAATTGAGACCGGCAGATCCTGCAAATAACGAGGTTGCCTGGGCCCTTAACAGGCGAGATACATTTAAGTTGTTTCAGTAAGAAGGAAACCGTTAGCAGGTTCCTCTTCAAATCAATAATCAGACGTTATTGCTCTGTTTTTACCCGCTATTCTAAAATAGTGCCTGAACCACGCCAAGGCGTGGTTCAGGCACTATTTGACCGTACCGTGCACTTGCATAAATGATCCCAAAGACCTCATAAGAATATCTCAATCGGCTGGATATGGGAATTTCAATCTCAATAAGACATTTTGGCATTAAATTAGGGATAATTATCGGTTGTATCCTTTTTTTCACTTCCTGTGTTACCCAGAAGGAATTCTTGTATCTTAACGATCAAATTGTTGCCCTGAACAAGAGGGTTAACAGTCTTCAGGAAACAACAGAAAGCAAACTGGATTCAAAACTGGTTTCTACCCGTGAGCAACAGGCAAAAACGGCCATTGAAATCGATAAGATCAGGGAGGAAATGCGAAGCGTTTCAGGCCGTTTGGATGAAAATAACCATCTTGTGAAGCGTGCCATTGAAAGAGATACCACTGCTCAGGATGATATGGGGGCAAGTATAACTGATCTGAAAGACCGCATCTCCAAATTAGAAACCAAAGTGAACCGGATTAATGCATATCTTGGCCTTGAGATAGATGCCCAGCAGGGGGGGCAAGACCTTAAGAAGACGCCCATGGTTGCTCAGACGCCAGCGCCCCAAGCTGAGGCAGCCAAAAAACCAGTCCCGGATATTAAACAACCTGAAGTGTCTCTTGAAAAAAGGCTATATGATTTGACCCTCAAACTTTATCGGGAAGAAAAATATGAGGAGGCGATTGCCGGTTTTAAGAATTTTATTAAGAAGTTCCGCAAGTCGGAGTTGGCAGACAACGCCCAATACTGGGTAGGGGAGTCCTACATGGGCCTTAAACAGTATGAGCAGGCGATCTTGGCCTTCCAGACTGTGATAAAGAAATACCCAAAGGGAAACAAAGTGCCTAATGCTATTCTTCGCCAGGCATTGGCTTTTTATGAGATAAAAGACAAGACCAGCGCAAGACTTCTTCTGAAAAAGCTTATCAAGAAATATCCCAAATCAAGCGAAGCAAAGATCGCCAAAGCAAAGCTCAGGACAATTAAATAAAGGCTGGTTACCCCCATCAGGGGCGTGATTAACGGGTTAAGCTTGGCTTACACCTCCTACAAGGGCTGTAGCCCTCCCAAAATGCATCATAACTGGATGTGAACCTGATGAGGTTTTTTTTAGATATTCTTCTTGCAAAAGGGCAGTCAGGTCGATGAAAGCGATAGGATTTCCTGTTTCCGAGGCAGCGGTTCCCCTTGTATCTCAAAAGGTTGCTCCAGATTCCAACTCTTTCCTTTATTGCCTTCCTTTGGCACTCAAGCAATAGATCTCTGTACTTCAGATTAGGCCTGATTGATATGACATAGGCAAGCCCTTTCCGGACTAAAAGCGCATTGACCATATCCCCATTCTCTAAAAAAACATAGCCAAGGACTCTCTTGTACCTGTCCGCTCTCTCCAGATCGTAATCAAGCCTGACCAGCGCGCCTTTTACCAGTTTCTGGTTGAAATCTTTTGCTTTGTGGGCCATAAATTCACTCTTGCCTCCTTCATAATCGATCTCGGGAGTGTTGATCCCCAAATATCGAACTTTGGCCCCGTTTTTGAGAAGAACAGTGTCGCCGTCATAGACGAATACAACCCTATGAAAGGCAAAAGAGGTTAAGGATAGAGAGAGCCCCTGCAAGAGGATCAGGATTATGAGGAAGGTGATTTTTTTGAATCTCATGGCTTTTAATTCAGGTAACCGTTCAGAGGTTCCAAATGCAGTTCCGGGGGGACAAGAATGGAACCTTTGAATCTCTAAACCTTTGAACTGTGAACGATTAAAAATAAACTTTATAAAGTTAAGATATTTTTATGTAGTATTCATTATTAACAGGTTTTTTTATTGACTTTAAAGTTTTTCGGTATTAAACTTATCACTCAATAGCTATTTGACATTGTTTCGCATATCGGGAAATCCATCGGATAAATCAAAATATAGGGGAGTGTGCTATGCCAAAGATCATGACTACTAAGGAAATTGCAAAATATCTGAAATTACATGAAATCACAATCTGTAAGTATGCAGCAGAAGGTAAAATCCCTGCTATCCGGATCGGCAGGGTTTGGCGGTTCGATAAAGATGCCATTGACAGATGGATCGGTGGAGAGCAAAAATAGTTAGAGCTCGCCTGAGATTGGACTCAACTATTTGACGATTTCTGTAATCACGAATAAAGGAGATAGGGTTTTCTCCAGCTAATATAGGATTCGAGTTCTGGCAACCAGCTCTCCCTTATAAGAGGAAGGGGTTTGCCAGACTCGAGACCACGCCTCAAGGATGAATTGCCCATGATCAAATCAATGGGCTTTTTTTTGTGTTCATACTCGTAGGGAGGTTGTTTCCACGCAAAATCCCGCCCATGAAGCTCCATAATTGTCTGCAACAGGGCAAGTGAGGTGTAATAGGGTTGGTAAGCGTGTGGATCAAGAATGTGTATCATGAACCCGCGGCAGAGTTCCCCTGCCCATTTATGGAATGTTGGGCGAAACTGGTACTCTTGGAGATAACAGCCTGCCCTGGCACCCGGATCCAACATCTTTTTGATGGCCATAGTATCTAAGAAAGGCGCTCCAAAGATCTCAAAAGGCCGGCATGTTCCTCTTCCTTCAGAAAGATTTGTTCCTTCCCAGATCACCTGGCCTGGATAGACTTGGGCGGTTTGCGACAAAGGCATGTTAGGAGATGGCATAGTCCATCTTAAGCCTGTTTGGTCCCATAACATATTCCGTTGCCATCCCTGCATCGGTATGATTTCCAGGTCGCAATCAAGCTCGAACAGATGGTTGAAAACCCGGGCCATCTCTCCGATTGTCAGACCATGACGCATTGGCAAGCTACAGGGGCCTACAAACGAATATAGCTCTGGCTGTAGCAGGTTTCCCTCGGCCACATCTCCACCTAATGGATTGGGGCGGTCTAAAATAATCACCCTTTTACCATACTTTGCCGCTGCCCTTAGGCAGTTGAGCATAGTGGAGGCAAAGGTGTAAACCCTGGTGCCTACATCCTGAAGGTCTATGATCAAGGTATCAATCAGATCAAACATGGTCGAAGCCGGCTCTCTCGATTCTGCATAAAGGCTGAAGACGGGAATTTTCAATATCTCATCATGTGAATGGGGGGTTTCCACCATATTGTCCTGGTCTTCCCCTCCATAACCGTGCTGCGGGCCGAGAAGGGCCTTTAGTTGACTGGGGAATAGGTGCGCAATGACCTCCCTTGCGGTACTTAAATCGTGATTTACTGACGCCTGGTTGGCAAGGAGACCCAGCCTGTAGCCTTGCAGCTTTTTCCATCTCTTTAATCCTATGCAGTCAAGCCCTGTGAGGACACGGTTCATTTTCAACAGATTCTCCAATACGAAGTATTTTTTAGAATCTTATGGTATGCTTGATTCCTTTTCAAGATTATTTGTCTTTTACTTGAATTAAAGTAAGCCGCAAAAAGGCGCAAAATTCACAAAAAATAAAATTGACAAACTCGTAAAAAGTCGGAAAGCACCCATTGTCGTCATTCCCGCGAAAGCGGGAATCCAGTAAAACAATCCCGCGGCGGGATTGACGACCTTGGAGACTTTCAAATAACTAAATCATGGGCAACGCATGTAACTAATTGCTTTTGTTGGCATATATTAATTTGTAGCCGAATTGTCTGGTTCGCCTTTTTTCCCTGATGCTGCAGACAATCAACAAACTTTTATACGGGTTTTGCAAAAGTTATTTCCGGTTACAGTGTCGCGAAGTGGCATAACTTAGCTTTTTACGAGACTATCAAGATTGGCTTGCAGTAAAAACAGGAAATCATAAGCAAGAAGAAGTCGTTATCTCATTCCTGCCCAGCCCTTGTATTGCATGCTTTTAGAAGGCATGACTAAGAAAATGCGAAACCGGAAATCAATAATCAACAATCAACAATCAACAATCCGGAATGGCCTGTTTTTATTTGCTGCGGCCGTCCTTATTTTTTTTGGGGTATCCCTTTATGCAGAGGAGCGTTATCTCCTCGAAGAGAATGGCATCAAGGTTCTTTTTAAGTCTTCTCATGAATCGGTTGCAAGAGAACTGGCAGAAATCTATCCGGGGGTCAGGGCAGAGCTGGAAAAGGTCTTTGGATGGGATTTGAATATAACTCCGTCCTTAATCCTTATTAAGGATAGCAAGCAGTTTCAGCAGATGATTAGGAGTCCACTTACCGTGGCATTTGCTGTCCCTGAAAAGGATCTCATCGTAATCGATTACTCGAAGATGAGCGCCCATCCTTTGAACCTCAGAAATATTTTTAAGCATGAACTTTGTCACCTCCTGCTTCACCGGCACATAAAAAGCGTTGCTCTCCCACGGTGGCTTGATGAGGGGATTGCTCAATGGGTAAGCGACGGCGTAGGAGATATTATATTAGATCAAAAAAGATCCCTCCTTAACAAAGCAGCCTTCACGGGGCGATTTATTACCCTCGGTTCATTAGTGAGAGGGTTTCCACGCCGTGAACAGGATCTGATATTGGCGTATGAGGAGAGCAGGAGTTTTGTAGACCACATCATCGGCAAATTTGGAAGAGAGGGTGTCCTTGAGATTTTAGACCATATGAAAAGGGGCGAAAATGTACATGCTGCTGTTTTGAGATCATGCTCCATACCCCTTGGGGACCTGGAAAAGGGATGGCATAGCGCTCTCAGAAAAAGGATTACCTGGTTTATCTATCTTAGTTATAATCTCTATGAGATACTTTTTGCCTTTGCTGCCCTTATCACCATTTACGCGGGCATTAGGATAATCCTTAAGAAAAGGCGAGATATGAAGTATGAGATAGAAGAGATGGAGTGAATAAACAATGATG
>Ga0222626_1000740_pt1 | contig 17047 bp, 23 predicted proteins | sample AntAcemetageno91_FD_179862 | JGI IMG/M metagenome (GOLD analysis project Ga0222626, IMG submission 179862) | Saline water microbial communities from Ace Lake, Antarctica - #91 | ecosystem: Environmental > Aquatic > Non-marine Saline and Alkaline > Saline | place: Antarctica: Ace Lake | collected...
CATTCCAGGTAGAGAGCGATAGTCAGATCATCAATCACTCAAGGATCAAGACAATGCAGGCCTTTGTAGACTACGTCTGCGCCATGGTACCAGGCAAGATCATATTTAAGACACACCCAAAGGACGATCCCGGAGAAATCAAGCACCCACCCAGGTGCAAGCTATACAAGACCGGGACCACCCACGACTTCCTGCCTGACTGCAAGTACGTAGTAACTATCAACTCAACCGTAGGCGTGGAGGCCTTGACATACTACAAGCCGGTCATCACCCTGGGCGGTGCCTTTTATGCAGGTCGAGGCTTGACATATATGGGCCAGGATGACGAATCGTTCAGGCAAGGTGTAGCATGGGCAGAGCAGGGACGCGCAGCAGTAGGAATCATAGAGGCATTCTTATTTCACTTATTCCAGGAACAATGGTACCGGGCATACCTGGAGGATCCGAAAAAAGTATTGGGCCTGGTAGAAAGGATAACAGGATGACAGCATTACTCAAGTGCTCAGACTGCGGAAGTCCGCACAAGGCCAGGAGCGACAAGTTTCCCATGGATCTAAGGAAGAAAAAACCCGTGATAGGCGATAACGGAGAAGTGACAGGGCAAAAGGAAGTAGTAGTCGGACACATTTGTAAGAGGTGCGCAAGGAAGCGCATAAGAAGAAACCCAAGAAAGGTAAAAGTATTATGAAAAACTGTGCCAGCGTAGACGAGTTAGCAGACGTATTTGATACAGTAAAGCAAGCCCTGGACCGGAGCCCTTTCGGACCGTTCTATTTGCATGAGGGCCAGGACCTCAAAGCGAAGCAAGTAAACCAGGTAGCATTTGCACTACTGCCATTGACCTTAAAGGTAGTTATGGAAAAGACAACATTTGAGGGTGCAGAAAAAAAGGAAGGGGTGTAGTAAGATGAGAAAGCAGCCGAAAACTTTGCATGCAGCTAAGCTCAAGATTGCCAAGTATGAGAAGTTACTTTGGAAAAGCTATGATTATGTAAAAAATATAACAGGTACTGATTGTAATGATTTTCTTACAGAATCAGAGATTATAATAGAGGGTCCCAAAGAATATTTAAACCCTGAGGGCGTTGCTCAACAGCTAAAGGAAAAGTTGAGGAAGGTTTTTGAATAAAAGTATGGTAAAAAAACTTTAAGAAAATCAATAAAAGTTCTTGACATCATAATAAATTTATGTTACGTTTAAATTGAAGTGGAGTAGCGCTCCACAATCAATTTTTTAAGCGAGTGGGTGTATACACGCATCTACTCGCCTTTTTTCGTTCTTAAAAAAAGGGAAACTATGAGTAAGATCGAGTGGAAATCAGAAAAAAGACTACTCAAAGACCTAAAGGCCTCGCGAATAACTACTCAGTGCAAATATTGTTCTAAATCATTCTTATCATATCCATATCATAATCGACTTTTTTGCAGTAAAGATTGTTATAGTAAGTGGCAATTAATCCATCCTGAATCTACACGAAATAGAGGAACTGTAGATTTAATCTGTGAACAATGTCAAAATCCATTTAAGCTAAATATGTCAACACATAGTGCCAGGATAAAGGCATCGTCAAAGCTAAATAATAAATTAAATTTTTGTTCTCGTAATTGCTCTGAACAATATTTTAGATTGCATATTTATGATTGGAGAAACGATAGTAAGGGAGATAATAATCCTGCGTGGAGGGGCGGTTTTTCAAGGAAAAGGGCAAGGATTGAATCCACAAAAGCATATCAAGAATTTCGTAAGAAAGTATTTAGTAGAGATAAAAACAAGTGCAGAATATGTGGAGTCAATGAAAGATTAGAAATTCATCATATTGTTCCATTTAATCAAGACCAGTTATTATTCCTCGAGGTTTCCAATGCAATAACCCTTTGCGATAAACACCACAATCAAACAAAATATAAAGAGCATTTATATATTAATATCTTTAATGAGGTTTTAAATGCAAACTAAATTTGAAAACATAGCAATAGTTCAAGTAGACATAAGCAAACTTAAGTCATCTGAATATAACCCCAGATTGGCGAATGAAAAAGAATGCAAAGACCTAAAGACGTCTATTGAACACTTCGGTATGGTAGACCCCCTTATAGTAAACTCTGCGGAAGAACGCAAAAATATAGTAATAGGTGGTCATTTTAGGCTACGTATGGCAAAAGAAATTGGCTATGAGAAACTACCCGTAGTCTATGTTAACGTGCCGGATATTAAAAAAGAAAAAGAGCTTAATCTAAGGCTGAATAAAAACCTTGGAGAATGGAACTTCGATCTGCTATCCGGCTTTGATGAAAATCTCTTGAAAGGTATCGGCTTCACTGATTTTGATTTAGGGACAGCAGGCTTTGATCAAGAAGAAGCGGAGGAACCAGGCAGGCTCGATTATTATCACAAAGAAATAGAGTGCCCGCACTGTCATAAAAAATTTAAGAAAGAAACCTAATGACATTTAAGCAGGTGAGGAACAGGTATAATGGGCGATTTTCCTAATAAAGACACACAGTTTGAACCAGGGCAATCAGGCAATCCAGCAGGTAGGCCCAAGGGCGTGATCAATATAACGACCCGGATCAAGCAAATACTCGAAATGGAGCTACAGATAAAGGACCCAGTAAGCAACGAGCTCTGCAAAAAGACGGTATCGGAGATCATAGGCTTAAGACTCGCGAAAGAGGCAATGAGCGGAAGCATAAAGGCAGCAAAACTCATACTCGATCGTACAGAGGGCAAAGTAGCAGAACCGCAGCAATCACCGGAAGAATGGATCGGCGAACAATTAAGCATCATAGTAGATGAACCAAAAGCCAAGATCAACGCGGAGAAGTACCTACAATGATACAGCTTAAGAAATACCGGCCACACGATGGACAGCAAGCGTTCCATTACGCCATAGAGAAGCTATACCGCTTTGTGGCAATGGTCTGCGGAATCCGCGGAGGCAAGTGCCTCTCGCTTAATCAGGAAGTCTTGCTTGATAACGGAGAAACTAAAAAAGCAGGGGATATAATTGTAGGAGATAACATAATGGCTTTTGATAGTGGCAACTGTGCTTCAACTAAAGTCATATCAGTAGAGGAAACAATAAAAGAAACAGCCTTATATGTATTGTCTGATGGCTCTACAATTGAGTGCTCTACAGATCACGCTTTCCCTTGTTGGAATAATAAGCGAGAAAAGATTGAAGAACACCCTATAAGCCATATAGCTGAAAGAAGCAACAACTATTTATATTTGTTGAGCTCTCGATCTGTAGAATTTACTAAAAGCGAGCAACTCAAAATACATCCCTATCTTCTCGGCGTGATATTGGGAGATGGGTGTATTTCACAAAGCTGTGTCAGCATATCAACAGCAGATAACGAAATCCTTGATGCTTGTAGGGATTTGAGCAGATTAGAAGTAGTGTATAGAAGCAAATACGATTATGGATTAGTATCCAGAGAAAGAGATAAGAACGGTTACGGTTACAATTGGCTTGTGTCTGAATTAAGAAGTCTAAATCTCATAGGAACTAATTCTCACACAAAATTTATACCGCATCAATATTTAACAAGCACAGAAGAAAACAGGATAGAACTGTTAAGCGGGCTGATCGATACTGATGGGCATGTTGACGACAGAGGGCATATTGAAATTACTCTTGCTTCAAGAGAGCTGATAAAAGGAATACAGTTTATTTTGCGTGGGCTTGGTATCAGGACAAGAATTAGAAATAAGCCAGTTAACTATAATGGGGAAACAAGGATATATTATCGGTTACATTGGAAAAGCGATAAATTAAACTTAAGAATAAAACGCAAAGCAGAATCAGTAAGACCAAGAATAGCCCAGTGTTCAGATAAAGTGTATATAGAAACAGTAAAAAGTTTGGGCATGCAAAAATGCGTAGACATTTCGATAGATCACCCATCTCATTTGTTTCTTTTAGATAATTTTATTGCTACACATAACACCTACAGCGGAGCCAGGGAAGCAAGCAAGCAGGCATGGAATAGTAAGTCAGATGAAACCGCATCATACGGCATAATAGCACCGACATACAACATGCTTGATAGGACCACGTGGCAGGAATTTAAGTATGCAGCCAGGCCACTCATAGCCTCATGCCAGGACAGCAAAAAGACAATGATGCTAAAGAACGGTCGCACCGTTTACGGTTTCAGCGCAGAGAAGCCGGACAGGATCAGGAATGTCACCCTTTGCGGGTTTTGGGTAGACGAAGCCCGGGAATGCAAGGACTTCAAAGGCCTATGGGACATTCTCCTTGGCCGCGTACTATCAACCCACGGTAAGGGCATAGTAACCACATCACCCAATAGTTATGACGATATACACGACATATTCGTAGCCAACCGCAGGGACAGCTACGGCCTGCTAAGATTCCCAACATACACCAACAGTTATATAAGCAAAGCCCACATAGACGAACTGGCAAGCCAGTATGACGAGAAGTTTATGCAGCAAGAACTTATGGGCGAATTTATTGTATTTGAGGGCCAGGTTTACTACACGTTTAATCGCAATGAGAGCGCCGGGGACTTAGCCTTTAAGGTAGCGAACTACGACCCGGACATGCCAATATGCTTATGCTGCGATTTTAACGTAGATCCTATGGCGTGGGTAATAGCCCAAATTGTAGACAGACCGGACAAGCTAAGGGAGATCCGCGTAGTAGACGAGATCTTTATCAAGAACTCTAACACCGAGAAGTGCTGCACAGAATTCAAAGCCCGATACCCGAACCACCGATCGGGGATTATACTATACGGCGACGCAACCGGACACTCAAGAAGCACCACGTCTAACCTCACCAACTGGAAGATCATACAGAACGAACTATCCAGGTACGGCGTAACCAAGCGGGTCCCAACATCGAACCCGGCAGAGCGAGATAGAATAAACGCGGTTAACGCCAGGATATGCAACTCAAAAGGGCAACGCTTCACACAGATAAACCCAAAATGCAAGCATTTGATACGTGACCTGGAGCAGGTGCCATACAAGGCCGGATCCGTACATATAGACAAGACAAGGGACCTAACACTCAGCCATATAAGCGACGCGTTTGGCTATATGGTAGAGAAAGAATTTTCACTAAGGCGTGGCGAGATAACAGGACTGAGGATATAAAATATGAGTATAATGGATCTGATAGAGCAGCCGCATAGGACATACAAAAGGAACGTAGGCTTTTGGAACTTCCTCATGGACAGTTACGAGGGCGGGCAGGACTACATAGGCGAGTACATCGATGCGAGCCACAAGGTGTACGCGGGTGGACAAGCGGTCAAGATAGCGCAGCAGACCCACCTGTTCAAGTATAAGAAAGAGCGAACCGACGACTTTAAGCAACGCGTGAACATGAGCTATTACTACAACTTCTGCGCACCGATAGTCGACATCTATACAAACCACTTATTCAAGAACCCGATTGCAGAGAATTGGGGCTCCATAGAAAACCTCATAGAGTACCGGACAGAGAACATAGACCGGATGGATAGCTCCATATATGAATTTAGAAAAGAGATGGCAGACCTGGCACAGATATATGGACACTGTTATGTAGTCATAGACAAGCCAAACCCGGCTATGGATATCAGGACATTGCAGGACCAAATAGACAACAGCGTGTTTCCATATTTTACGATATTCCACCCACAGCAGATCGTCAACTGGAGCCTCGACATTTACGGCAGACCTTATTGGGTATTGGTCAGAGAAGAACGTGATGGAAATCAGGATCCGTATAACTACGATTCACAGAACCTGACCCAGGTCAACTACCGACTATGGACTGTAAACGAATGGGTCCTATACAATGGCGAGGGCCAGGAGATGCGCAGAGCAGCCCACAACATGGGCCAGGTGCCGATCGTATGTGTAGTCAATAAAAAGAGCAAGAAGCATAAGAGCTTTATGGGCATATCAGCCCTTGCAGATATAGCATACATAGCCCGGGACGTTTACAACTCATGCTCCGAACTTAAACAGGTCCTAAGAGAGCAGACATTCGCTATCCTTACGCTACAAGGCAGCGCAGACGAGTACGACGAAGTAACCGTAGGCACAAGCAAAGCCTTGCTATACCCGGATGAGCGAGAGCGCCCAGGCTTTATCAGCCCACCAGGGGAGAACGCCCGGGTAATGTTTGAGCATATAGAGAAACAGATATCAGCCATGTTCAGGCTCGCAAAGTTAGAGGGCGGCAGCGCACAGTTTAATGGACAGAACGCGGTATCAGAATCAGGCGTGTCCAAGGCCTATGATTTCAACGAAACGAATCAAGCGCTATCAGATAAGGCAGACAACCTACAAGATGCGGAAGCCAAGATATGGAGGCTATTCGCTAAATGGGAGGGCAAGGAATTTGACGGATCCGTGGTTTACCCGGATGAATTCTCCGTACAAAACCTGAATGATGACCTGGACGAAGCAGAAAAGATACTAAAGATACAGCTTGGTAAGGCGTTCAATCTCGAGATTAAGAAGTCAATTATTAAGAAGAAGTACCCCAGGATAGCAGATGACGAACTCGACAAAATGATAACAGACCTGGAAACAGCAGAAACCAAACTACAAACAAAGACCGACGGTAGCCGGATCTTTGGCCGTTTAGGACTAAAAGCTACCCCTAACGCCAACTCAGGCGGAACCAAGGAGGAGTAACATGGCAGACGATCAAAAGAACACAGGAGGCGGAGCAGGTGATGGCGGAGCAGGTGGCGATAAAACATTCACACAGGCAGACGTTGATAGAGTAGTGCAAGAACGCCTGGGCAGGGAAAAAACCAAGTATGCTGATTATGACGAGCTTAAAACATTCAAAGATGAGCATGCAAAGAACCAGGACGATTTAAAGCAAAAGGAATTGGAATCACAGAAGAACTATGAGGAACTGAAAAAGGGATGGACGGAAAAAGAGAACAACTTTAACAAGGCACTAACAGAGAAAGACACCGCTTTCAAGTCTTTGAAAATCGACAATGCCCTGGGCGCAGAAGTAGCAGCACAGAACGCGTACCCGGAGGCAAAGGAAGTTTTAAAAACACTGGTCACTTTGAGCGATGACGGAACACCTCAGATGAAAGGTAAGGACCAGGTAGGTAACGAAATAGCAATCACTCTAACAGAGGGCGTCAAGAAGTTTTTAGAAGAACGTCCGCACCTGGTAAAGGCCAGCCAAGGTAGCGGCGGAGGTACTCCACCCGCAGGAGGAAGCGGGGATGGAGGAGCAGCAGGAGGAACGGATGAACTGTCAGATCTGAACACCCAATACATGACTGCGGTATCACAGCGCAACATGAAACTGGCAGGAGAACTCAAGGCAAAAATACAGAACCACTTTACAACAAAGAACATAAGTCGAACTGTTTAAACCTTGAGGATCATGTAATCTAACGATCTAACAAAGGAGCATTAAGATGCCAGATACAACAACCACGACACTAACAGAAGCAATCCCGACTATCGTAGCCAGTGCATTATTGGAGCTCGAGGAGGGCGATGTAGTTAGACCCTTGGTCACGAACGTACCATTTCCTGGCCCAGGCGTAACACATCAGACACCTTTTATCCAAAAGCTAACATCTGAGGCAGACGATTCGCTTGCTTCACAGGCTTTGGATTCAGGAACGAACGACGAAACCTCGCCGAGTGAAGCTACCGTAGGCGTTCATGGTGCATACGTGCAGCTTAAAGAGATCGCACAGCTCGGCACTTTAGATGACATGGCAGCAGTAGCAGGTAAGTTGATAGGGCAATGTATAGTAACACGCAGGGATAAAGACCTTGTGGCATTGTTTACATCCCTAACAACTAACCAGGGCGCAGCAGCAACAAACATCACACCGGCAGATCTGTACGACGCGTATGGTTCTTTGAGAACTTATTTCGCGCCATTACCGTATCACTTGGTAATGCACCCATTACAGATTTGGAGCTCAGTAGGGTTGATATCGCTATTTGACAATTCAAGCGATGCAATACAGACCCAGGGCCCCGGAACTGTAGGCGAGGACTTCGCCAGGTACGGTTTCGCAGGCATGGCACTCGGCTTCAATTTATGGGTCGATGCTAACGTCACTATGACCAATAACAACGGCTCGGGCGCAGCAATATCAAGAGAAGCAATTAAGTACGTCCAAAAACGTCCTTTCAGAATCGACATCGAAAGCGACGCATCAGAAGTAGCAACAAAGATCGTAGGCACTGAGATATGGGGTGAAGCGATCCTAAGAAATAAGCACGGTAACGAGATGCAGTTCGATTCTGTTTAAGCTCGGTTATTTACTCATATATTGAGGACACTTCGGGGCGGGCTGAAACCAACAGCCCGTCCCAATAAAAGGAAAAAAGGGAGTAAAGAAATGGATGATAAAACACTAAACGTAATAAAGGGAGCACAGGCAGCAAACATACAGGATGAGGGCCTGAACAAGTATTTTAACGAAATGAATAAGATCCGTAAAAAGGGTCGCGTAGATACAAACAAGATAAAGGTAGTAGAGATGACGGACCATAAAAACATATCACTATGGACCAAAGACGGCAAGCGGATAGGGCCACTACACCCTTACAATGCAGAAAAGACATTCATGCTTTTTTGGAACTTAGGCATAAAACTTTCAGCAGATGAACCGACAGCAGAGCAGATCGCAGCATACAGAAAAACACCGGAATATGCAGCGGCCATGAAACTGCATGAAGAAAAGAGAGCGGTAAAAGAGGAATCACGTAAGGACACCAAGAAGCTGCATGACTACCTAAAACAGATCGCAGCAGCAAGCGGTCAATCGGTAGAGGCGATTCATAATATACTGAAATCAAACCAGGTAAAGCCGGTAAGTGCCGCGGTAGATAAACAGGAAAAATAAGATGGCAGCTTTAATAGAAACACCCACATACGTCAGAAAAATACAATGCCCCAGGCATTATCTCATAGACCCACGAGAGGATATCTTCTTACGTGAGCCGGTGCCGTTACTTAAAGACGTGAGCAATTCTGTCTGCGCAGAATACAAGATAAACAAGACACGTATACAGCGAGATAGATGGGGTAACAAACTTGTAGACTGGAAGAAAATGTACGAACTAAAAGCCAAGGGCAAAGTTATGCAGCCGATGATTACAGCGTCCTTTGCTATTGAAAACATTTACGATCCGATGAACCCGGTATGCCACGTCTGCAAGTTTAAATGTAAAAGAGGCAAGGGTAAAATAAACGATCTAACTATTAAAAGGTTGTCAGGATGAACGATGTTTTTAAAACCACAAAGTCAGCAGGAACATTTAAGACAGCGAAATCTAACGCTACGCCAAAAACCGTCAACTCAAAGATTAGGGGTTTAGATTTGGACACTACAAGAATTTGGCCTAACGAATCACCTGTAGAAACGCCAGATGGAACAAATAAAGTTTTTACGCTAAAATACAACCACGAATATGTAACCAGGCTACTTGAAGTATATGTGGACGGCGTACAGAGCACAAAGGGCGTGGACTGGACGGAAACAACGTCAAGCACATTCACATTCACGACTGCCCCTGATTCAGACGAAGCGGTACGGATAAGCTACGTAAAACCATAGCGGAGGCGCAAATTGAAACAACAATTCCTTAAAGCTAAGACCGATACTATTAGACTAACCGTTTACGAAAGCAACCGGCCCATCGTACCTGCGTCCGCTAAGATTACGTTATACACATCGAACGGAGGAGATCTCCAGGCCCAGGCTGATGCTACTGTAGACAGCACAACAGGGCAGATGACATACGCGCTGACAGCCGTACATACAGCAGACCATGACCTGAACTATAAGGCCGTATGGGAATACATCTACAACGGAACGACCTATTATGAAACGCAGCTCTATGACGTAGTCAAATGCATACTATCAATACCACTCACAGATGACGACCTATACGATGAAATGGAATCCTTGCGTAAGCAGAACGTCCAGGCTACCGGTACAGCAACAGCCGGAGCCGCATCCAGTATAACGGACACCCTGAAACGTAAGGAATCAGACGACTACTGGAAAGGTGGCATAGTAGAGATTTTGTCAGGCACAGGAGCAGGGCAAAAGTGCAACATCACCGGATCCACGCAATCGACCGGTGTCATAACTATAACGCCCGCTTGGGCCACAAACCCGGACAACACAAGCATATACAGAATAGTGAAATCTTATACGGCCAAGATACAGCAGTGCTTCGAGGAATTGGAAACTATGCTATACAATAAAGGTAAGCGGCACTCTTTAATACTGGAAAGCTCACAGATCAAATATCCACTGTTATATCTTACCTTGCACAAGATATGCCAGGATATATCAGATGACATCGATGACAAGTGGGACCGTTTAGCAGGCAAATATGACGAGAAATACAAGAGTGCATTTACTACCATGAAAGTAGAATACGACGAGGACGAATCAGGCAGCATAGTCGGTGATGATGAGGAAGCACAAGGCATATCAGGATTAAGGATATCAAGATCGTGAGGGTATCTGTCAATATACTAACCTGGAACTGCATAAGCACGCTACACGATACGCTGCACGTGCTATCTGAGGACCTAAAGGATATCGAAAACGAAGTGATAGTTATCGACAATGGGTCCAAAGATGGCTGCGAGGAAATAGCCAACATAAAGAACCGTGAGAATATGGGCGTTTCGATAGGCAAGAACCAGGGGATCCAAGCATCAAAGGGCGATTATATTTTTATGCTCGACGGGGACATAACACCGGTGCCCAATAGTATCAACTGTTTACTGGCATGGCTTGAGGAGAACATAGAATCATACGCCATAGGCTTCTATCCTAACAGGTTTACAGACCAAAGAAATGTGAACGGGCAAAAACATTCCGTAGAATACTGCCATAACCTATTTGAGCCTAAACGACACACCCAGGCGATAGCGTTCTATGGGTTGTTTAAGCGCTCCATGTTTACAGACTTCAATATCTTATTCCCAGAAAACGGGCCATTCGCAGGCATAGGCTACGGATGGGAGGACTCAGATCTCTACATGCAAATGCGCGAGAACGGCATCCACCAAATGGTGGCCGGGCTGAATACCTACACAGGGAAATACTACCATGAGATAAACTCATCTATACGCTTAATGGGCCAGGACCAATACGTCAGGACCTCCAGGGAAAGACACCTGGCATTTAAGGCAAAGTGGGGCGAAAAGATAGGGAAATATTATGCTTGATAAGAGCCTGCATCAGCACTTGGACCTAATGGACGAAATCGAAGCAGACATCGATAAAGAGATCCTCAAAATCTATAAGGCCCTGGACATAGACGATATCATAGCGGACCCGGATGGCGAAATGCTTGCAGCAGCTCAGGCCGTAGAGGATATAATAGAGGTCAAGTTTGCCAAGCGCGCAATAGCAGCCGGCTTAGACCTGGCAGAGATAGTCAAGGAACACATAGCAGATAACGAGGACATTAAGATACAGAACAGCAAAGACCCGAATTTAAACCAGGAACTCGACGATGATAAAAGCAACGATTAAATCAGACATCAATTTGCCAAAGTTTAATTTTCAAAAAGAACTCCTGCTTGTAGCGCAGAGGATCGTTATACCTATGCTGGCAAAGAACATAGACAGCAACAGGGACCTGGAGGGCAAGAAGTTTCCTGAACTTGAGCCATACACCATAATGAAAAAAGGACACGCCAAGCCGTTGATTGAAACAGGAGCACTGAGAAGCTCATTCCAATATAAGCGTAAAGGCAACGCCTCAGTAAAGGTATATATAAACGACGAACGAAATGAGATAGCAAAGAAGCTACAAATCAAGGGTATCGACAGCAAAAGAGGCCGTAAATTTTTTAACTTCTTTGGAATAACAGAGGGCATGCACGCTGACATAATGTCTTTTATGCGTGCACAGATAAAGAGGGCCATAAATCATGCCTGACGAGCGACTTTTTAACGAAGCATTAGAACGAGAAGCTGAGATCTTAGAGATCCACCTTGAGGGCAAGGCCATGCGCACATCGGTCACACTTGAGGAATACATCGAATCAAGACTGGCAGCCGGTACAGCTAAAGACATCATTAAAAAAGAACTATTACAGGACCTGGAATCACAGGGCAGAATATTTGGCGAATTCCTAAGCGGAATGAAAGCCACAGCAAAGGGCAACGCAAACCGCATGCGAGATATGGCAGAAGTGTCAGAATTAGGAATAGAGGATATAAAGTATAGATGGGTAGCGGTCCTCATTAACACCTGCCCGGACTGCATAAAGAGGCACAACAAGACGGCCACATGGGAGGAATGGGAGGCCCAAGGGCTGCCGAGGACAGGGGCAACAGTATGTCGGGAACATTGCAAGTGCATGCTACTACCGGCTAAAACCACAGAGATCGAACCAATTAAGCGAGGCAAATAATGGCATACGATACAGTAAAGGTAGGCATAGCGAATCTACTAAAAGGCCTGGGCTACCAGGAATCAGAGGAAGCGTCTAACTTTGCAGACGCCTCAAGCAATGAGTATGGCAATACGTTTATACTTAACTGCCTAAGCGGTGCGATGGATGAGGAGGACTCAGAAACGATCGTGGACCGGTTCTACGACGTCCAGGAATGGCAGGCGCAGATAACCTTTGACAAGTCAGCCAATAGCGACGTGATCAACCGGGACGACATGCACCGGAAGAAAGATACCATTCTGACGACGCTCGACAAGCCGATAAATTGGAGCTCATTCGTCAGGATTTTAAAATACAATACCTGGAACATACAGGCAACAGAAAATTATTATTTATTGACTATTAACCTAAAAATAGTAGACACATATATCTACTAAGGAGGCGGTAAAATGAGTGCAATGCTAACCAAAAAAACAGTAATACTGGCAAAGGTAGAGGACACCTACGGGACAGACCCAACGCCGGCAGCAGGCGACAATTCAGTAATGGCTTATGAATTCGAGTCACCGGACATCGAGCCAAACATGATAAAAAGGGCATACGGCAATGATGACCTATCAAAGTACCAGGAGCTAAGGGGTAAGACAGGATTTGCTTTTAGCGTAAAGACACACCTAAGAGGATCCGGCTCCGCAGGCACATCACCAAGGCGCAGCCCGCTATATAAGGCAGCAGGCCTAAACGAAACGATCGTATCATCTACAAGCGTAACCTATGCGCCACGCTCAAGCAGTTTCGAAAGCTGCGCAATCAGGGCGCACCTGGACGGCGTACTTTACAACCTGCTCGGATGTGTATGTGATTACGAGCTTGAGCTTACAGCCGGAGAACCGGGCATCGAAGTATTCTCAGGAAAAGCACTATACGCACTACCAACAGACAGCGTGATCGTAGCTCCTACGTTTGACAGCCCGAACCCACCGATCATGAAAGGCCTGACAATGACTTTCGGGTCATACGCGGCAATATGCGAAAAAATAACCTTGAAGCTCGGCAACACCATAGCTGAAAGGCCGGACATGAATCAGACAGAGGGCATAAAAGGCTTCTGCATAACAGATAGGGACCCTGAGGGCGAAATAACCCTGGAAGCGGTACTGCGCGCGGAAAGTAACGCGGACTTCCTAAGCTACTTCCATTCAGGCACAACAAAGGCGCTATCCATAGCAATCGGATCAGACGCAGGCAATATTGCCACTATAACAGCCCCTAAGTGCTATTTAAGGGCCCCAAAACTTGGCGACAGGGATGGGGTAAGGATATTCACGTTACCTATCCAGATAGCACGTAACGCAGGCGATGATGAACTTTCTATTTCTTTAACTTGAATTGACAATGCCCTTTACTTATGATATAATTATAAGTAAGGGAGGTAAGTATGAAGATTAGAAAGAAGCGTAAGTTAAGCGGAAAATGGAATGAGATTGGAAAGAAATATTTGGAGGGAAGAAGTTTGAATCAGTTAGCTCTTGAATATAATTGTTGCAGCGTTGCCATTTTAAATGTTTTAAAGAAAATTGGCATTGCTCGCAGAAGTTGCGCGTCAATTATTGGAGAAAAAAATCATAGAAGAATTTTCTCTGATAAAGAAGAACTTATGATTTGCAATGATTATGTTGAGGGCATGACAGGAAAGCGGCTTGGAGAAAAGTATAATACCAATGCCACGCTAATTAGTAGAATATTGCAAAGGCATAATTATAAAAGCAGAGGTTATTCCTGCAAGGGGATATATTCTTCTCGGTGGAAAGGTGGTATAAGTTACGACAAGACAGGACATAAACGATTGTATAAACCAGAATATTCAAAAAATAAAGGTGGCTTAATCGCAGAACATAGATATGTTATGGAAATGCATTTAGGTAGAAGATTAACAAACGAAGAAATTGTCCATCATATTAACGGTGTTCCTGATGATAATAGGATTAGCAATTTAAAAGTTATGAGTGCATCTGAACATAATAAGTTACAACATTAACAAACCGAAAAGAGGAGGACCGCATGGCAATAAAAGCATTGGACCTGAGCAGCATGGTAAAATACGTGTCAAAGTTAGACACCGGAGAGCCAAAGACAGAATGGCACCTGGGAATACTTGACACCCGGATCCGTAAGCAACTGGAAGATGTGGCCTGGGAATATGAAACAGACCCATCACAACCGGGCCAGGCTAAGGCAAAAGCCTCATTTAACTTAGGCCGGAGCGAAATGGACTTCGTAGCATTTGGCCTAAAAGGATTTGACGGCTTTATAAAGGCTGACGGTAAGCAGGTCTACTTCAAGGCAGAGGACCGGAACGTAAACGGCAAGATATATCATGTTGTAGCAGATGAAGTGCTCAAGATAATACCAGGCGACATCGTAAGAGAACTCGCAGAGCAGATCAAGAATATCAACAACGTGGATGAGGAAGAAAGAAAAAACTAACACTGGCTATTTGGATCCCTTATCTCGAACTGAATTGCAAGAAGTGTTCGGATGGCCAAAAAGAACTCTACGGCTGCGAGAAACCAAGCCCGGTAGGGAAGCATTGGAAAGTAGGATCGTACGAATTTGACAGGTGTCCAGTAAGCATAGTAGACCCGGTAGCATATCAATACATAAGGGCTTACAGGAGATATGAGAAAGGGTACCTGCCGGATGCGGGCGGATGGATGGACCAGGGCGCCAAGTTTAACGACATCGTAGACGTTATCGAGCAGGAGAGTAACGTAATAGCAGGCAAAATGAGCAAGGGGAAAAAATGAGCAATAACGAACTTGAAATCATCCTGAAAATGCGCGACTTAGCAACAAGCAAGATGAAAAGAAGCATGACAGCCCTGCAAGCTCAAGCCCGGAAAGTATCATCAGTTTTTAATAAGATGGGCTCTTTTATGCAGCGCCATTGGATTAAGATTACCGCCCTTATAGTAGGGGCCGTCTACGCGATAAAGAAACTCTCCGATGCCTTAATCAAGGCCGGCGACACCGTAGAGCAATATCAAGTAAGGCTCCAACTCTTGCTCGGCAGCATGGAGGAGGGCAACAAGGTCTTTCAGGATATGTCAGACCTCGCCTCCCGGGTGCCTAAGACTTATGAAGAAATCATGGCAAGCGCGACAGACCTCTCGGCCGTTGTAAGTGGCGGATCAGAGGAAATCAAAAAGCTAATGCCCATTATCGTAGACCTCGCAGCAGGAACAGGAATGTCGGTAGGAGAAGTGACCGGGCAGATGATAAGAATGTACTCAGCCGGCGCAGCCTCAGCTGATATGTTTAGAGAGCGCGGTGTAAGTGCGGCCCTGGGATTCCAGGCAGGCGTTTCATACTCAGCGGAACAAACCATGAAAACAATGACCGATCAGTGGGAGGATGGAACCGGCAAGTTTGTAGGAGCAGCAAAGGGCCTGGCAAATACCTGGACCGGCGTTATGTCAATGATGTCAGACGCCTGGTTTCAGTTTAAGGTGGCCATTGGCGAGAAGTTTTTTGAAAAGATAAAAACGGACTTCCAGGCACTCCTGGCAGTTTTTACAGAATTCAAGGACGAACCCGGCAAGTACGAAGCCATGACGGCTAAGGTCGCAGCAAGCCTGGCAAACGCATATGAGCACGCAAAGAACTTTGTGTCAATGCTACTATTAGGAGCCGGACACATCAAGGACGCCTGGGACGCCATAGTGCTCTTTTTTGAATATTTCAACGTAACCATACAGACCGCAGCCATAGGAGCGCAGAACCTATCGATCATATTGGCAGAAATGTTCTGGATAGATTCAACACCGTTACGCGACGCGCTGATAGACATGGAAGAAACGCTTTCGGAATCGCTCCTCAAAATGGACGAACTCCAGGCAGAGCACAACATAAATTACAGCACCCAACTACAAGAGCAGATCATAGCATTCAAGGCCATGTTTGCAGAAAAGAAAGCGGAGATAGCCGCAGCCGCAGCAGTAGAAACCAAGACCGAGGCGGTACTACACAAAGCAAAACTAAAGACAATAGACAAAGAAGCGATCGCCAAGAAAAAAGCATTTTCCACACAGGTTAAATATGCAATGGAGGGCACCGCTTCAACAGTCGGCAGCATAGCGACAATGTTGCAGGTAGCCCAGGGCGAAAGCGAGAAGTATGCTGGAGTTATCAAGGGTATAAGAATAGCCGAAGCCGTTATGAACACAGCCACGGCGGTAACGAACGCACTAACAACACAGCCGTTCTTTCCTGTAGGCATAGCAATGGGAGCATTAGCAGCTGCAACAGGAGCAGCGCAGATAGCCACCATAGCGGCACAGCCAATGGCTGAGGGTGGCCAGGGCGTAGTCACTAAGCCCACGCTATTCTTAGCAGGAGAAGCCGGAGCAGAAGCATTCTCGTTCTCCCCACTTTCAAAGGGTGGCGGAACCGGTGGCAACATTTACGTAGAGATAAACAACCCGTCGATAAGAAGCGATGACGACATAGACGACTTGGTAGAAGCCGTATCGCGTCAATTAGCATACGAAACAGATCGGATAAGATAATGCCAGCAAACACAATCGATATTGATTTTGGAAGTCTTAACTTAGACAGCACAAACAACATAGCCATAGCAAAGATAAG
>Ga0222626_1000745_pt1 | contig 17004 bp, 17 predicted proteins | sample AntAcemetageno91_FD_179862 | JGI IMG/M metagenome (GOLD analysis project Ga0222626, IMG submission 179862) | Saline water microbial communities from Ace Lake, Antarctica - #91 | ecosystem: Environmental > Aquatic > Non-marine Saline and Alkaline > Saline | place: Antarctica: Ace Lake | collected...
CTTTTAAACCCCCTCATTCACGTCATTCATAACATGAGGCCCTCCCCGCACAGCCCGGTCCTGGGGGTATTGGGCGCCGGGTGCAGGCCGATTGAATGTCAGCAAAAAATCAAAAAAAACAGGCTGTTAAAGGTTATCCATGAACAGGATTAACGTTCTCACAGGCAATAAAGTGCCTACGGTCTTCTCCACTAACTACATTTTAAACTACAATTTGTCACCCTTGTCAACCAAATAAAACAAAGAAATGCACTTTTTTACACGCCTGTTTTCTGTTTCGTGTCGGGCCATGTAGTGAACAGGGGGATCAAATCTGCTGTTGGCGTCTGCTGTTGGCCGTTATATCGTGCCTGAACGAAAAGCGTGGTGCGCCCAGGAGACATGAGTCGATCATATGCCCCGCATAAAAGGTCTCATAAAGGCCTCAAGGCGGGCATCCATAGGGCCCGTCGCCACACGACTGGCATAGACCTCTCCGTAGAGCCGCCCTAAGGCATTGGCCACGGTTAGTTCAAGGACTTCCATCAATGGGGTTTCACCCGATACCTCGTAATTTTCCTTGATATAAGAGAAAACCTGTTGGATCTGGTCACTCACATCCTGCGCGATCTTCCCCAACTCCGGCCTTTGAAGCTTCGAATTTTTGGACAAATGGTCATAGAGGAACGCCCATACCCTGTTTCTGAGCGGGTATTTTCTCGAAACCCTGTCTATGATCCCCGAGAACCGCCTGCGATCGCGCGGGAATGCCTTGCTATGCTCAAACATCTCAGCCCGGAGCAGGTCAACCGATCGTTCTATGGCGCCGGTCAAGGCCATGAGATCTTTGACGGTCACAAAGGACAGGTCTTTTTCCACACGTCCCATGATTTTGGCGCACCAGAACGAGTTGACGACCTGACGTTTGAACGCATACCCGGGCGAACGGTTGTGGGAATGCCTGACCTTGATATCCGGCTGATAGAGTACCTTGTGCCCCATGAGCAGAATCTTGAGGGCCCACGCCAGATCCTCAGCAAAATCTACCTCCGGAAAGGGCGTTTTCTCTAACAGCTCTTTCCTGTAGATGGCACATATATTGTCCAGGCCGATGGATCGGTAGGCCGCATGATAAGGCATCCGCTGAAAAGCCTCATAGGATTCAAGGGCATGGATAACCGGTTCCCGTCCCCTGCCATATTGAATAGATTCGGTTTCAAACCGGGCATAGGGCGTTGCATCGTCCTGGGGGATCTGTTCGGCGTACACCGCGGCCACGTCATGCTCCATGAGGGCCTTTTCCAGATGCGCCAGCGAGGTGTCGGCACAGGGGATGGCGTCTTGAACCGTATAGACGACCTGGTCGAACCGGGCCAAAGGGAGGGCATCATTCCTTGTCCTGGCATGATGGAATAGTCTCTTATGTATCCTTTTGACCAGGGCGCCCGCTTTTTGAGCCAACTCAGGGGTGCCGTCAGTCGAGCCGGAATCAATAACGATCAACTGAACCGGGCCCTCATACCTCTGTTGGCCGATCCTTTCAAGGCATCTCGTAAATGTTTTCCCGCCATTATAGGTAGGAATAATGACGCTGATTCCCTCTTCCATTTAAGTAACCGTTCCGGGGTTCATGTAGAATTTTGCACTTCAAATTGCGTATTTTGGATCTATTCCGAACAACATTCAACCATAAAATCACATTTTTTTATTCTTATATCGGAATTCCGTTTCACATTATTTCGTTGACGGAGTTTCAAAAGGATGCTAACTTATCACGCTTAGTAAACTCTAACGTTGCATAAAATTTACAGAACGTTGTGACCTGGTTTATTGAAATCGGTCTACGACGTTATTTTGGCATATGCGTTAAGCAGTAGGGGGTTGAATGTTAAAAGGCAGGCACCGGTTACCAATTGTTTTTGATGGCCTTTTTCGGGTTGCCCATAGACTGTAGGTTTTCTTTGCGTCTTCGCCGGTGTCCCTGCTGCGGCTTTGCGTGAGACCTTTTCTGTTCCGGTTTATCCGGGTTAGGGTAAAGGCACGTAGACTGGTGAAGTAACGCGTACGATCCCAGGTATGATTTTATCATTTTAATTTGACCGTTCTTAGAAATTCTAAGATTGAAAGTGAGGAGGTAAGGCATGAAATCCAAAATTTTTGTTCTGCTAAGCATCATTTTTGTTTTTATTCTTTCATCCGCGGCATGGGGAAAGGCGGAGATCCCTGAAGAGATCAAAAAAGCAGCCCCACCTTATCCGAATGCTCAGGTCCGGGAAGTCATGAAAACGCCCAGGGGGATTGGCGTCATCCTTACCTCGCTGGCGGACACTCCACAGGTCGTCGCAGACTTTTATAAAAAAGAAATGATCGATAGAGGGTGGATCTTAGAGGCTGAAAAAGATTTAGGAGGAAAGATCAATATCCTGCTGGTTAAAGGTGATGATATATTTCAGATTACGATCTACGGTCGCAATAATCAAGGAGCATCATTCGTCCTGTTTTTAAAAAAGAAGGGAAAACCTGAAAAAGAATGAAATGATCCGTGAACTGAGAAATGATTAACGCGTAAAAAGTCAGAATGCTCACAGAGTCCGCAGGGATCACAGGGATAACATATTGACATTGTTCGTTTTATCTTGGCGTTCTTTGCGCCTTTGCGCGAGATAAAAGTGTTTTTACGAAACTATCAAAAGTAGTTTATAATTTTTCATGTATGTCTTTAACCGCCTTTCTCTGTGTCTGCCTGTGCCTGCCCCGTAGCTCCGGAAGATGGTACTGGGGTGGGTCTGTGGCTAATCATGAGCCTCCCTATTTCCCACAGCATTTTTTAAATTTCTTGCCACTCCCGCAAGGGCAGGGATCATTCCGGCCTACAGGGGCCTTGATATTGGAAGGGAAAATTACACGAACCGAAGCGATAGATAATAGAGCCACAAGGAATGCCAGAAACTGCCTCCCGCCATTGTTCAGCAAATAGTACCAGAATCCCCTGATCCGCCCGCTGAGAGACTCGACAGCCCACGGCGCTTCGACCCTGTTGATCACATCCAGAGGGATATCAATGAGCTGTGTGCCGATAAAGAGGGGGACGGAAATCAGAAATGCCTTAAACCTGTCTCTAATGGATAAGCCCGGCCACGCCAACAGCAGGGAATAAAGGATGAAGGGAGAAATATAGAGGGTCCTGCCCGTGATGCCTGCCTTTACTTCTGACCCCCCCAAGGCACTCCCCTTATGATCAAACCCGACCCGATCCACCCTGATTTGGTACATAATCTGGTTTTCATCATCAAGATAGAATTCCCTGATATCATACTCCGGATTAAGGATTTCTATTTCGTAAGAAATCAGAGGCAAAAAAAAGCGGATATAGAAAGGTCCCGCCATGTACAACAGAGTAGACAGGAACAGTCCGGCCAGAATGAGGCGTAAAAGAAAATAAAAAACTTTTGTCTTAGGCCGTCTTGGAGAGCTTTTCATTAGTCCCGGCGAAGTTACCTGTCCACAAAATGAAGAACAACAGCGCAATGAAAATGAGCAATATCTGCCCGATATAGATATGCACCATTTCAAAAATGTCTGGTCTGTATTTGAGGCAGTAATATAAAACCACGATCCGAATCAGATTAGAAAGGTACACAATGAAACAACCGACCAGAGAACCCAATATCTTTTTTCGGACACTCATTTTGAAGGCCCAAATGGCCGCCACAAGGAGCAACATCCCCTCTGTGCCTGTACACCCCTCAATAACCCGGACCCTGAAATTTCCCGATCGGATCAGACTCCCTTCAACAAAGCTATTTTCCCCGGGCGTAATCATGTTAATAATCATTGAACTTGCATTAGCGTTGAGTTCGTGAACCAGCAAAGGATCTGTGAAGGGATAAATAAGGTAATATAATGTCTGGCCCAAAAAAAAGAGCCCAATAAAAAGAAGAATAAATTTAATCTCCTTTCTGTTTGATTTGATAAAGAGTTTTAAATAAAGGGTACGTTCCATATTGACCTAACCCGGATAAACCGGAGCAGAAAATGTCTCACGCAAAGCCGCAGCAGGGACACCGGCGAAGGCGCAAAGAAAACCTACAGTCTATTCGCACCCTAAAAAGCCCTGCAATGATCAAAAATGCCTAAAGTTATATGAATTCGAATAATAATAACTACTTAACCTCTCAACTACTCAACTACTTAGCGAGGTCTGTCATAGTTTTTTATCTTTGCGTCTTCGCCGGTGTCCCTGCTGCGGCTTTGCGTGAGTAAAAAGTATGCGACCTGTTTCTGAGCCAGAGATAAACAGCCAGCAAAAAGGGTTCAAACCGGATCACCATATTATCTGTAAATGCCCACATAAACTGCAAGAAGAATTGAACGGGCTTAGAGGTCGTCGTGATGCCTGCCTGGGTCAATTTATAAAAGAGCTGAAGGATGCAGAAGAAATAGATATAAGACAGATGAATGAATATTAAGATCACACATGCTTCAATAAGGGTCCGCTTTCGCCACTTGAAGAAAGGAAATAACCCGACCACCAAAGCAAAAGTCAGAGGAACATTGAATGAGTAATCTGATACCGCAATTTTCAAATCAAGAAAGAGATCTGTTAACCCGTCCCCTGTCATGATTTGATCTGTAAAGATTACTGCCGCTTTTTCTTTCCCATGCCGGACATCTTCTATACGAAGCCCCGTGGTCGAGGCGGCCAACCGCGCACCTACCTGCGTGAGAACATAACCGTAATAGGGTTTGACCTGAATCCATAGGACCAAAAAAACCGGATAGGACACAAGAAAAACGGCCAGCCCAAGAAGTATTTTATTCCTTAATCGCATAATTGAGCCAGACAAGGAAGATAACGAGTGCGATGGCAATCATCAGGCCCTGGGCAACATAAATGTGAATAAATTTAAAGTAGTTTGCTAAATAGACCCCGCTGAGCCCGAGAAGGCCTATCCTCAGAATATTCAGGACCTGGAGAACAAGAAACCCCCCGACAACCCCGACTATTTTTTTCTGAAAACCGGCAGGAAACGAAAGAACCCCCACCATATAGATGAGAAATGCCTCCAGGCCGTTACATCCGAAGCGAACATCCATGGACATCCCTTTCACATTGATGACTGAGCCGCTGATTCCCTGGACAACGCCAAAGGGCTTTAGGAATAACTCGGTGAAATAGATAATCATATGCGTATATAACCCATTGATGTCCATCACTTTTTTTATCGATTCTAAGCCGATAAGTGTCATAAAAAAACCCATCAGCACCACATAGATAATGATGAATTTCCAGATGGAAATGTTTTTTTTGTCTTTGGAAACCTTTCTTGCCATAAATTTTCCTTCCCGTTCCTACTTCTTACCCCATTGGTATCCCTTGGGATATATTAATTCAGAGGCAACGCCTTTTTTAGATACGGCAAATAGACGGAACTCCGGACCCGATGCATCGTTAGGAGCAGAGAATGTCAGGTCAAACTTGAAACCTGTCTTCTTCAAGGCGGGATTCTTCAGGTATTTGGCAACATCCGGCCGGTTGATATCGGTCCTGCCTGAGAAAAAAAACTGGCCGTCCAAAAAGATAACAACGGCTTCCGGAACCTGTGAGTCCCTGACATCTGCGGCCCAGCCGGCAAACATCACGCGATCGCCTTCTGTCTTGGCAACAGAAAGGTGACCCTTGAGGGCCTTCGGGTCCAAGGGTATGGACGTGCCGTCCGGGTGTCTGATCAGTCCATTCCCAGACAAAGCATACCACTTCTTTCTCCACGGATACCCCTTGGGATAAACGAGTTCCGAGGCCACACCTTTCCTGGACAGGGCAAAAACCCTCACATCAGCCCCTGCCATATCCTTAAATAACGACCTGGGTACAGCGTAGTTGAAACCTGCGTTTCTCAGCGCAGGATTGTGGAATACCTCTGCCACGTCCGGCCGATCTGTATTACACGTTCCTGAAAAAACCGACTCTCCATTTGCAAAGATCATAATGGCCTCCGGAACTTGGGACCCCTTGACATCTGCGGCCCAACCGGCAAACCGCACGTGATCGCCTTTGGCCTTGGCAACAGCAAGGTGACCCTTGAGGGCCTTTGGGTCCACCGGTATGGAAAGGCTGTCCGGGTGTCTGATCAATCGATTCCCGGATAAAACATACCATTTCTTTCCCCACTGATACCCCTTGGGGTAAATGAGTTCAGATGCCGTACCCTTTTTAGATACAGCAAAGAGACGGACCTCCGGACTCAGTGTATCGTTCGGAAATGAGGATGTCAGGTCAAACTTGAAACCCGTCTTCTTCAGGGCGGGATTCTTCAGGAATTTGGCAACGTCCGGGCGGTCCACCTCGGTCTTGTCTGCGTAAAAAAAACGGCCATCTAAGAAGATGACCACGGCCTCCGGGAGCTGTGCGTTCTTTGCATCAGCGGCCCAGCCGGCAAAGGTCACGTTATCGTCTTTTACCTTGGCATATGCCAGATGCCCCTTTACAGCATGCTGAATCACCGGTATGGAAAGGCCGTCCGGGTGTCTGATCAGTCCCCTGCCCGTTGAAGTGAGGGCATAGGGGGTAAGCTCAAAGGCCCCCATATCCGCCACGCCATTGATGATCCGGGCATTACCGTCTTTGTCGGTCAGGGGGAGTTTGGGGGCGCGGTTATCCCCATGGTCAAGGCAAAGGGATGATGCTTGAAGGCGGTAATCCTCCTCCCCTAAGAACATCGGATCGGCATCGATGTTCCCCTCGCCCGGATAATCACCCTGTATATCACTGTAATGGACATGCGGGGAGGCAAATCCCTCCTCATATATCTCATCGGGACTGTCCCCCCACAGGATGCTGTTGATGATGGTCGGTGACGATTGGTTGCAGTAGACTGCGCCTCCCCGATCCGTGGCCGTATTCCCATTGAAGAGGCAATGGGTCAGCTCCGGGACAGATAATGCGGCGCTATAGATCCCTGCGCCAAGGCCTGCCCCGTTTTCAGTGATCAGACAGTTGGTCAGCTCGGGGGAGGCAGAGAGGCAATAGATGCCCCCACCTTGGCTATTGGCCCTGTTGGCGCTGATAGTCGACCCGGTTATTGTCGGATTTGAGGCATTGCAATAAATGCCACCCCCGGCGTTCCGGGCCGCATTGCCGCTCACCGTGCACCGGTCGAGGGTCATTGGGGACAGAAAAGAGTAGACCCCGCCGCCCACGCCTGTTGCCCGGTTGTTGGAGATAACACAGCGGGTCAAGGAGGGAGAAGACAAGGAAACATACATCCCGCCGCCTTGTTCCGAAGAGTTATTGCTGATGGTGCAGTCGACAAATACCGGAGAGGAAGAAGCGCTGCAATAGACCCCACCCCCTTTTAACCTAACCGTACATTCCGTGATCCTGCAGTCGGTGATGGTAGGAGAGGACTTGTAGCAGTAGATGCCACCGCCCTCGTCTTTATCATACCCATGCGTGATGGTGAACCCGGAAACAACCGACGTCCTTTTCTCCCAACCATGGAAATAGAAGCCGCGGGCCTCGCCCTCGCAGTTAATAATGGTATGCCGCGGGCCTTTCTCCGATCTGACAACAATCGCCTTGCCCCTGAAATCAAGGTTTCTGTTGCCCAATCCCTTGTAGACGCCGTCTGCAACCAGCACGGTATCTCCATTTGACGCCGCGTCTATGGCCTCTTGTATGGTGGCGTATCCGCCTTCAGGAACCTGGAGAGTGGCGCCGTCTGCCGCGGCCCCATAGGGGAGCACCACGCAAAGAAAAATAATTAGTGCTTGCACCAAAACCCCGCTCAAAAACGATTTTGGTCCCGTAGGGCGGGATTGGATTTCGGATTTCGGGTTGAAAAAGAAATTCAAGCGCAGGCCATCAAACATTTCCCGAAAACTCAACTCCGCATTCCGCATTCCGCATTCCGCATTCACTTAAGAGCCTCGATCGAAGGTTTAACATCAATAAAAAGCATATTATCCTTGGTGTGAATATCAGAGATTATCAAATCTATCTTTAATTTCTTACCGCCGAGTTGGGTAATCATCGGTTTTAATTCCTGAAGCCGCAGGGGATACTCCACACCGCTGAGGAGCGCTATGAGCGGGGAAATCCCCATAATCATGCCGCTTGACTTCTCCTTATCGATCTCTTCCTTGGCATAGGGCGTCACAAACAGCGTATTTACCCCTGGGTCATATCGAAGGGCACCGCGACATTTCAATAACATCTTGATATTGCCAAAGCGCAAATCCAAGGGACGATTACGGATCTTTCTGAGATAGCGAATATCTTCTCCGCGGATATTTGCCAAGAAACCAACCTCATTATCCCCCAATACCAGATTTTGGATCGATTCAATCCAAATATTGCCCGAGAATCCCTTCTCTTTGATGGGCACGTGAACGGGCAGGGTATCACGAATGAGTTGCGCAAGAACGTCTCTCGGAATCATGATCGAAATTTCCTTCCCCAAAGCAGGGGAAATAAACAAAAGCGACATGCACACCAAGAACGCAACAAGAAAAATGCGATTCTCAAATTTTGCGAATTTTGCGCCTTTTTGCGGCTTAATCAAAAATAGATTCAAAAAAATCGCCCTCCTTAATTTCTATTATGCCTGATTAAACGAGCCGAGTCAAAGGCTTCATCTTTCTGAAAAATCATCAATGCATCTCGTTACGATTTCTAATAAGCTTTTCATATGCCTCTTCTTGTGAAATGTTATGGATGCGTGCCATCCTTTCTAAAATCTCATCCAGGCGCTTTTCTGCTTCAGCCGCCCTTTCTTCAGGACTCAGTTTCAAAAACGCTTTAATCATTTCCAACCATTTTTTTCCATCAGGTCTAACATAGGAAAGTATCCTCTTTATCTGTTACGGTCTTTAGGTTGCCGCCCCTGTTGACGAGAATCTGACGTCTACAGACCATTCATTTCATACGACATCACTTCTATCTTTCTTCCCAGGAGACAATAGTAACGGCGATGATCTTTCTCACTTTCTTTAAGAATTCCTGCACCACTCCATACTGAGTTTCGGGATGGACTGACAAAAAGATTTTTGGTCGATGCTTCTTTTTCTCCTCATCTGAATAGGATTCCGATTCAAATTTGTAGATCTCCAAGAGCTCCCTTGCAAGCTTGATTATTTCGTCCGATGTGATTCTATCATGTCTGTCTATACGGACTTCACCCTGCCATAACTCCGCATCTATCTCCAGGTCCCAGTCCCGGTAACCGCACAATTCGACCCACAGTGTGTAATCGTTGGGAACCTCGTCTTCTCCGGATTTAGATCCTTTCTGTTTGTCTTTCCTCGCCAGCTCTTTCTCCATTCTTGCCACTTCAGCTAAAATCTCTACAAGCCCTCCCTTTTTCAGGATCTTTTTTATTTTTGCGATCAGACCCTTTATTCCCTTAACCTCCTTTTCGAGCCTCCCTCTCTCGCTTTCCACCCTGTTGCATTTCCTGCGGAGGGCATCGTACATTCTTTCTAAGGTCTCAAGATCATCTCTTGTCTGCTCGAGATCCCTGTATTCCTCTCGAAGGGTATCGTACTTTTTCTGAAGGCCCTCAAGATCGCTCCTTAAAATGATATTTTCTTTCTGTACCTGTCTTAACCTGTCGTACTCGTCATCACATGTTTTCAATGAGGCATGGAGCGATTTGTACCTCTCCTCAAGCCCTCGGTGTTGCTTCCGGAGGCCTTCAAGGGCCTTATTCTTTCTTTTCTTCTCCTTTTCCAGTCGGCCGATAATCTCTTTCAGGTCGTCATATTTTCTTTTAATTGCCGTAAGGGCACTATCCCTTTCATCAACCTCTTTTCGGATCCCGTCAATCTTTTCTTGAAAGGCGTCAACATCCGAGCGGTTAAAGACCATGGCTATTGTCAGCAGGAAAAAGACGAACAGCAACCCGAAAACCATATCAGCAAATGTGGTTGAAAAATCACCCCTGTTATCATCTGCCTTGAAATATCTTTTCATGACGAAACAAGCCTCGAACCATCCTCAGAGTTCCTGATCTCCTCGATAAGAGGACGGTTAAAAAGCACAATCCGTTTAGATCTTCACATAGCGCCGGGAAGCCTCATCCTGTGTCGGGCTGTTCTCTTTTTCTCTTTGATGCTTCTGCCACGGAAGAAATAGACTTATGAAAAGGAATTCAGTCTCAAGCAGAAGGATATGCCGGCGTGATTCTTCAATCAACGAATTAAGCCACATGACAAAGATCATGGCTATCATCCCGGTTAGCGTGGTAAGAAAAGCGGTTTTCATGCCCCCTAAGGCGTTCAATAAATTTCCTTTGAAGGATGCAAAGTCATTCATGGTAGAGGCTGCGCTCTCCATGCCCACTACGGCTAAGGTGAACCCAAGGACCGTTCCGACCATGCCAAGCAGGGGTAATATCTTTATGACAAAGGAGATTTTCGATTCCTTGAGCAGCTCATGCTCATCAGGAAAAGAGACGAGTATTTCATAATCCGTATAAATGGCATTCTGCAGGGTCTGGGACAGGTTTCTCCACTTTCGGTTTAGAATCCCCCCTGATTCATTCATGACCTGGCTTATCGGCTCGAGTTGGTCTTGATTATCAGGCGAACGAGCGGCAAGTTTTGACCTTGTTTTCAAAAAGCCTTTGTATTCATTCTGAAGGCTGAGGAATTGCAGGAAATTGATCGTCAGACCCATAAACATAATCAACAGGATAAGTTGACAAATGCCTGAGCCGTCGTAAAACATGAGAATAATCGTAGCGTTCACGGAGGGCACTGACCACAGGAGGCGGAATAGGATAACAAACATCAGTAGTGTCGTCTTGGGAAGGAATAGAGGGTCATCCTGAGACAGGCGATGGAGATAAAGCCTCTGACTGAGGAGATAGACTATGGACAGACCGGCAACGCCCGCGGCAATCCACGATACCCAGGAAATCAATGTGCTCAGAGGGAGCGTGAAATCAAGGAGATAGTGAATAGTGTCCTTCAGCCCTGAAAATATCGTCCCCCCGTAATCCAATAGATACATCAGGAGGGCAAAGGTAAACATGATCATGAGCCACAGGACAATGCAAAAAGTCATCAGACCGTAACGGTCAATGACATTCCCGCACAAAGCAACAAACTTTCTCATTCTTGGGTAGCCTTTTTAACTATACCAAATCAACCACCCCTCGAAGGGGTGGCTTGCATGGCGGTCCTAAAAGGGTCTTTGAAAAAACGATTCAACGACTCAACCATTTGACAATCTCTGATCCCTGCCTGTCCCGTTAAATCTCTTTGGCTTCTATTTAACTGGGGTGCCTCTGTTAGAAATCACTTCTGTGCCTTTTTGCCTGTCGAAGGGTAGCGTAAATCCCGCTATCGGGGCCCAGGTTACCCAGTTTACCCAGTTAAATCCGCTTTTGCCTTTATTTAACAGGGGCGGCTATTTGTACGTTGACTTCACAACATGAGTCCAGAGTAGTTTTGACCCCCCTTATCTTTTTCAAAGGTCTCAGGCTGGTAGACTGGAAGATTTACAGGGGCAGGGTCGCGTGAAAAAGATGCCTAAGGACTTTTAGGGCGTGCCTTTAGACACGCTTCAATAGGAATAATGTTCGGCCGTTCGGGAGCGCCATCTCGTCCTGAAAACGAAAGATTTCTCCAAGGCTTGCCTTAAACACCTGCAGATCGTAAGGCAGGTGTTCTCCTCTCCTGTTTCTGATGAGTTTCTGAACCATGGGATCATCAGGCGGTACAAACTCCACCAGGAGATGTTCTCCGAGTGTCCCGAGCCATTTTGCGATCATCCAGAGTGGGACACAGGCGGAAAGAACCAGGTGGTGGAGAAGGGCCAGCGCCAGAACCAGATCTGCAGGACCTCGGTCGGCCAGGCTTAACCGTTCACGGCTGTCCCAGCCAAGCCCCGGAGAGGGGTTGGCAAGGTCCATGGTCAGGGGAAGAATCTTCCTGGACTCATCACCTGATGACGCCTTTTTGTAAAGATATTCCGTACAGGCCGGGTCTCCGTCAATACTCACCACAAACGCCCCATGAGAGGCTGCGATCAGGGAGAATTCCCCGGTATTGGCCCCCAAATCCCACACCATATCAGGGTTCAGCGCCTGCACCACCTTATCCACATATTCAGACTTCCTGGTCACATCTTCGGCCTGGTACGTACGGATATCACCGTAGGCCTCCCATACCTTGGAAGAGCGTTTCCACCCGATTCCCTCAATGGTTCGGCGCAGGGAGCGTATCAGACCGATGAGACCACGGTCGCTGACCTTTGGCTGCTTGACGACCTCTGTTTTGCCAATGTCCTCTTTTTTATCTGCCATGGTCTGGGCCCTGGCATGCAGCGTAAGGTGCATGAAAAGCCCTGGTCGGCATCGCTTCCAAAAGGGCACCATGCCTGCCGCCAGGTCCAAAGGAAAACCATCGATATAATTCCGCCAGAGGGAGAGCATACGAATGTCGCCATAGGCCGCCATAGCCAAGGGCGCCAGGAAGTGTGAACAGAACTGGCCATAGGCCACCCAGGGACTTTCAGGGATCCTTTTGCCCACAGACAACGTATCAATCAGGACCACACGCTTTCCGTCAAACTGCGCATTGAAGGCAGTGGCATCCCGAAGCCAGAAACCCCGGGGCAGGATCATCTCCATGGCCTCCATGTGGATGAGGGCCGCTTCTTTGAGCAGAGAAAAAGGCCATTCCCATGGATAGCTGATCATCGGCAGACGGGGATGAGACAAACAGATGACGGTGCCCTCAGGGGCCAATGCGCCAACCGTCACCTCCTCATGGGAAACCAACAGCCCTCTCTCCATGAGACTGGCATAGACCCCGGCATCTCTCGCTGACTCGAAATCCCGTACACCGGGCGCAAAGATGCTCCGGTAGATCCGGCCATCTTCACTAAAGATCTGACCTGAAGGGTCTCTGAATGACCCGGCATTGGCGACCATTCCGGTAACGTCCTGCACCTCTATTCATCCTTTTTCCGGCCAAACAAATTAGACAGAAACAGCCTCACTCTCTTCCAGCATATGCCAATCGTGACACTTGCCGCCGCCACAACCGCAATGACCGCCTGAATGACCATACTACCCGTTGCCGGATCTATATAGGCATGGGCTTGGTTTACAAAAACGAGCGGGGCAAACAGACACAGGGCTGAAATAAACAATATGGGCACCATAGGTTCCCTCCTTCATGGGTTTAATTTCTTCTTAACGTTTATGAAGCATTAACTTCATTTTTTCAACATTTTTTTTCTCTGTGATCCCTGCCTGCCCCGTTAAATCTCTTTGGCTTCTATTTAACTACGGGGTGCCTCTGTGAGAGACCTCTTTTTGCGTCTTTTGCGCCTTTGCGCAAAAATTAAGCGCCATTCTGATCACAGGGGAGATATTCAAGATAGTGCAAGAAATGAGGAGTTCCGGAATTTGTCAGAACAACCCGAGGGACTTCAGGAAAGTTCCCAGCGCTCCGAGAATAGAAATGCCGATGGCAATCGAAAACATGCGTAAAGTGAAACCCCTTTGCTTTTCATCCCGATAGTCCAATTTGTCTGTCAACCGATCTATAGATGCGATAACTTGCTCGAAACGCCTGTCCACCTGCCCGAAACGTTGATCCATATCCGATTTGATCGTATCAAATCGCTTATCTACGTCGCCACGAAAATCCTTCAGATCGTCTTTCAGACCATGAATCTGACTCTGCATGTGGTCAAAACGGGCCTCGAAGTATTTGGACGTAGGAATGATATGGGCCACTAAGACATCAATGGTCTTTTTGTCTAAAGTCAGGCCTTCCTGGTCTTTTTCATCATCCATACAAAACTCCTCACTTTAACGACTGCAGCTTTGGTTAATCGGTGAATCTTTATTCATTATCATTTTCTAATGGATTTATCAAGAATAAATGATTTCGACCTGTGCTGCTATGCATTTCACCGCAGGCACAGAGAAGAGCAAAAACCTCTGTGATCTCTTTAAAAGATTTTAAGGTTTTGACTATTTTAATCAAAATAATTAAAATAGTCAAAATTGATAAAGGGGGTTAACATGGAAGCCACGGCAACAGAAGTAAAAAATAAGTTTGGAAAATATTCTGATATCGCAAGGAAAAAACCTGTTATTGTTGAAAAAACGGGTCGTAAGACCATTGTGCTGGTAGCCTTTGAGGAATATGAGCGCCTGACGCAAATTGAAGATGCCTATTGGGATAAAAAGACAGCAAGGGCTGAGACCGATGGATATGTTGGATCAAAAGAATCAATGGTTTTTATGAGTGGAAAGCATGCTCAGGCTTGATTTAACCAAAAAAGCGATAGCCTTTCTCGATCAACTGCCACCCAAACGGTTCAAGCAGGTTTCAACAAAGATTTTTTCATTAATGTCAAATCCTAAACCTCACGATTCAAAGACATTGAAGGGGTATCCTTACCGGGGCGGCTATTTGTCCAGAGCACATAGATTATTCATAATGTAACCATGTCCCTCATTACTCATTAGGATTCAATGGCTGATGCCGAGGTAGGCTGCCCCTGGTGTTTAGCACCTATTTATTCAAATCAGATCATGTTTGCGAAAGATTTCTCATATAGCCATAGTGGGCGGAATGATACGTTTTAGCCCTTTGCGTCTTTGCGCGAGACCTGTTTGGTTCCGGTTTATCCGGGGTTAGGGAGTCTTATTTGTTTTTTTGTCTGTCTTTTTATCTGATTCTACAGATGGCACGAAACTGATAAGCTCAATTTCAAGTATCAGGGTAGCATTGGGATCAACAGCGCTTGAACCTTTTTCACCCCAAGCGAGATGGGAAGGGACAAATAACTTCCACTTTGAACCAGGATTCATCAATTGCAATGCTTCCGCCCATCCTTTAATAACACCGTTAACCTTAAAAGTACTCGGTCTCGCCTGTTTTAACGAACTGCCAACTGTTTTCCCGTCCAGGGTAGTACCTTTAAAAGTTACGCTTACCGTATCATTCGGCCCTGGACTTGCTCCTTTTCCGGCCTTGATGACTTTATATTGAAGCCCGCTATCGAGCGTTACGACTCCTTCAGCCTTCTTGTTTTCGGCAAGAAACGCCTCTCCTTCCTTCTTATTTTTTTCGATAGACTCCTGCTTAGTTTTCTTTGCCTTTTCCGCCATGTCTTCCCGAAACGCCTTCATGACATTTACTATTTCATCATCCTTCAAAAGGAATTTCTCCTTTGTCATACCGTCATTGACTCCCTGCAAAAACACATCCAGGTCAATATCAACCCCATCGAACCTGAATTTCTTTCCCAATTTGAGCCCGATGGCGTAACTTACTTTTTCCTTTTGAGTCTTGAGGCTTGTTTTTACGATCTTCTTTTCTTCTGCGATAAGATTCCCGTACGAAACCAACACAAAACCGATAACTACAAAAAATACCACTGTTCTTCTCATAATTGCCCCCAATTCAATAAAAATTTTTAAATCATTATGTCAGTTCAAGCCGTTAAATTATAAAACCCAATCTCATAAATAGTGCCTGAACACGCTTTTAGGCACTATCCGTCTATACAGGCCAAGATCATGAATCTTGAGCCGAGTTTTTGAAATTACGAGTTTTTGAAATCGTTCATCCTGGCTGTTTGTTAGCACGTGATCGATAGAGATACAGTACATGCAAACAATACGATAAATCTTGCCCTGACGATGAGAATCAATCCATAGGGCTAAGCATCTATTCGTTTGAGAATAGAGAAATTAGGCTTGGGTGTCAACTGAAAAGGCTCACGCCCCTCTGTGATAAACCACTTTTGCGCCTCTTACGCCTTTTTGTTTACCCAGTTTACCCAGATGAACTACCCCGCCGCAAGCAGCGGGGTATCAAAATGAGTCGACAGTAAATCTGAGAATCCGTGAAATGGCTTAAGTGACTCATGGTCCCTGGGGGCAATGAGAACAAGCCTTGACAATAAATCGCAAAATTGCTATAAAATGAAAATGGATACAGGGTGGTCAGTAGAATTTCTTAACGAGAAATAGAGCTTGCCCTGCAAAGAATAAAGGAGTTTGATCATGGCTAAAACCTTAAAAGAAAAGCACAGGGAATTGTTAGACGATCCCACATATCAAAAGGCCTATACCGAACTCGAAGGCGAATTTCTTATTGCAAAGACACTTATTGAGGCCAGAACAAGCGCAAACCTGACGCAAAAGCAGGTTGTAGACCGTATGGGGACAACCCAATCCGTTGTTGCCAGGATGGAATCGGGTAAACCTTTACCCAGCCTCAAGAGTGTCATCAGATACGCAGGGGCTGTAAACAGCAGAATTGAATTAAAACTCGTGGAAGCTGAAAAATAAAGCCGGGAAATGGTATAAGGCTCAAGGAGCAAGCAAAAAGCTCGGTCCGGTTTACCTTACAGCGCCTTGCCCGGGAATTTTTGGGTCTTGGCGAGACATCTCCTGGTATGAAAATTCCCACAAGCCTGCGTTGGCTTTAGCATGTTCAATGGTCATACTGCCCCATAATAACCCTCATTGGATTTGCAGTCGCCCGTCAGAGCCCGGCCTGTTCTGGTATTGATTTTTCTTTCAGCATCAGAATAAAACCAACAAAAAAACCTTAGCGTCTTGCGGTTTACCCGGTTCAATTCCGAAGGACAGCGCAGCGTATTGAACCGGGGCAGCTATTTGTTCAGAGCACATAGATTTTGCATAATGTAACCATGTCCCTCATTATTACGGATTCAAGGGACTTGTCTACCCTTCTTGTAGTCCCCTACTGAAAGCCACTTCTCAATAAGGCAGTATAAAACAATAAACAGATAGCGACTGCCCATTTCCTTCAACTTCAGCTTTGACTCCCCGCTCTTGCGATTTGTCCATGAATTGGGGAGAACAGCGTAGGAATATCCTCTCGTAATTGCCTTAAGCGGCAATTCTACGGTTAAATTGAAATGATGACTCAAAAAAGGTCTAAGCCCTGCAATGGTTTTACGACGATACATCTTGAATGCATTGGTGGTATCATTATAGCGCATGCCAAAGACGATCTTGA
>Ga0222626_1000746_pt1 | contig 16988 bp, 9 predicted proteins | sample AntAcemetageno91_FD_179862 | JGI IMG/M metagenome (GOLD analysis project Ga0222626, IMG submission 179862) | Saline water microbial communities from Ace Lake, Antarctica - #91 | ecosystem: Environmental > Aquatic > Non-marine Saline and Alkaline > Saline | place: Antarctica: Ace Lake | collected...
CAAAGGACTCTTTATAGATGGTCCTTGCTTCATGATACCAGTTCTCAAGCACTGAATTCGGGACAACAATGGCTTTTCTTTTTGAGCGACCTTTTTTGATGTCGTATGCTGCAAGACCCAAAGAAGTAAACGTTTTCCCAAGCCCAGTTCCCATGCCACAAATCCCCCGGCCATCCTCTGAAAGTCTCCTGATTTCAGCATTCTGGAATCCATGTGGAACAATCTCTCCGTTCAAAAATTCTTCAATCCCTAAAGGCGTGTCTTCATGCTCAACCGGAACATACCCATTGAATTTCCGGTTAAAACCGGCTGCAAGCTCATCAATATCTGGGTGTTGCTGCATCCATACATTAAACTGCTCTTCCAGGGACCGGGCTTGTTCCCGATATTCTTCAATATATTCCTGTTTTGAAGAGGTTATCTTTTTGCCGTTCAGATACTTTTCAAACTGCTTAAAGAAACCAAAGGAAGGTAGGCCCCTGAATTCACCGTCCGGGCCGTCATAAGGCGATTGGAACTCTTCTCTTTTACTGACGTTCCCGGCATAGTCTTCATGTTCAACTTCAACCAATTTGCCATACTCAACATCTTTATAGCCCTGCTCTTTCAGAAACCCGGCAATATATTTTTCACGGTCAAACCATTTTTGCTGCATCCCGAAAGAGATATCTTCCGGGGCGGTCTGTTTGACTTTTAGCAACATTTCACTGATCTGCTCTTGGTACCGGCCTTTGATTCTCTGGTCGCTTTCTACGGCCATGGCTTGCTGCAATTCGGCAATTTTTGGGTAAACCTCTCCGGAACAATACCGATACATGGGCATTAAAAAACCATCCGGGGTAATTGCGACACCAGGAAAATCAGCAAGATCGGCAAGGGTCAACTCACGTTCCCCTGTGTAATTTTCAAGAACGTCCTCAACTTCGATATATTCAGCATCTTCCCGCTTGAACATATGCGAGATGATGGCTTCGGGGTCTTCTGAATTGTATTTTATGCCATCATTGGCTTTATCAAGGGTACCGGCCAACAGGTCTGAAAAATTCCCCTTGGCATCCATGGCGTTTTTGAACATGCCAAACATCCTGGACCCTTCGCCAGCCAGGACTAAATTTTTGTTATTCTTTGGATGACCATATTTCTGGATTTCAGATATAATCATATCTTGCAATCCGGATCTTTCCGTTTCAACGTCCTCCCCAGCTTCTGATTTTGAGGACATCCGGGCAATCATGCCACCAATGATAGAGCCCCGAACAATCTGGTCCCGGTATTCTACAAGCTGTTTTTCAGCAAATTCTACGGCATATTTCAGCGACTGTGAGGCTTTCCCTGGAAAGTCTGATAAAACGGCTTGTAACTGATCAAAAGATAGGTTTAAGGCCCCTACGTTATCGGCAAGCATGGCCTCCAGTTCTTCTGCGCTTTCGGCGCCATACTGATCTTTGGAAACGGCATTTTTATCAATGGTCTGTTTAACTTTGATCCATTCACCGGACTGGAATTCGTACATGGTGCCGCCAATGACTTTTTTATCTCCATCGGCATGGGTTATATTTATTGGTTCGGCAACATCCACGGCACCCCAATCAATCCGGGAATTAAATTTAAGCGCTAACTTCTTCTTTAAAGTGGCATTGTCGATATCACCGTCAACTGTTTCCCGGCTCCAACGATCACCAGCCACTTTGGGCATATATTTACCCATGATGAACCGTTTGCCTTCACCTTTCCAGTATTGGCCCTTGACAAATTCTTTAAAATATACCTGAGATTCCCAAAGGATATCCGGGTTCAGATCCTCCACTTTATCCAGGAGATCTTTACCGTGTTTTTTAAGGACAACGACATCCACCACGGTGTCGGTACCTTGAGCGCCAAAAGTTTTGGATGGCAACTTGTGGGCACCCAGGAATTCGGCCTTTTTTGATATTGCAAGCCTGAATTCTTCCCACGCTTTCCCCCTGCTCCCAACTATGTTAATCGGAACCACTAGGCAACAAAGGCCCCCGGGTTTTACTTTATCCAAGGCCCGGAGAAGAAAATACCTTTCAATGAGCTTTTCAGATTTAAAATCAGGGTCCAGGTGGGCAGATTTACCGCGGGCATTACCAAAGGGAACATTGCCCACAATGCCATCAAAGGTGTTGTCCGGGGTACCCGTTGCAATTTCTTCAAAGGGGGTATTTGTGATATGGTCTTCCGGGTTAAGCAGTCCGGCCACCTTGGAACCAGTGGAATCCAGGTCATTACCAGACACCACAGTACTCGCTGGTTTGGTACCACTGAATACACCGGCCCCACAGGCCGGATCGAGCACGTTTCCATTGGCATACCCATTGGCTTTCATGGCATCCCATACCCCTTCGGCTACATAGGCGGGGGTATAATATTCAAACTGACTATTTTCAGTCAGACCACCACGCCCGGAATACTGCAAAAGTATTTCCCGGTCATCGGCGGTCAGGTCTGCCGAATCGTCAACCCGGTCAAGGATTTCTTTTGCCTGTTCATTAATCAATTCACGGGTTTTTTTGCCACGGGATTTCAAGCCGTAATCTGACTTTTGATTTTTATAGGCATTGGGATCTTTAACCGGCGTACCATCCAGATTAAAGATATCCTTGAAAATAGAGGCAAGCTCATCAAATGATTGTGCTTTATTGATTCCAAACTCAGTTGTCTGAGCTATTTTTTCTAAAATCTGATCCTGGGCTGTCTGCATATTAAAAAATACCCCTTTATAATTTAATGGGAAAACTATTCCCGTTTTGATCTGAATATGTAACCTGATCGAAACTAAACCGGACACCAGCAAAGAAGCTCATACCCTCATATTTTGCCCCGGCCGCTTTGTTCAAATAGGCAATGGTGACATGAGGGGAATATTGATATTCGGCTTCAATGCAGGGCAATTGCCTGGATGATTCGTGATGAAGGGAAAATAGATCTGCACTGTGGGCTTTCACGAACAAGACGTCATGTTTTTCTCCCTGGAAAACACCCAGTTTGCCGTATGCACCACGAATATTTGATACCCCCTTGACCAGACTCTCAACGGATTTGGTATCAGTGGGCAGTAACCCATATCTGATAGAGATATGTGATTTATGTTCGACCCACGGTTCTCCGGTATCCGGATGCTTTGCAAGATCGTTTTCCGGCAGGGAATAGGCAAAGTTACGGATTACCATTGATTCGGCCTCGGGCAGTTCTACCAGTAGGCACCCATAACCGCCATAACTGTCACGGTATGCAGATTCAAGGACCAAAGGTTTTTTAGTTTCCTTTTTATCCATGACCCATATCTTAAAATCATCCATATCCATTTTTGTAATGGCACCAAGGCCGGTCCAACCTTTTTCATAATTTGCGAGATAGGCTTTGCTGGCTTCTTTTTTTGTTACATATCCCATCATGCATTTGTGCTCATCAAAGGAACCATCTGCATTGATCTGATCAACGACAAAAACGGGCATTTCGGCAATGTCGGCCACATCCATACCAGGGTTGATAAAAACGTCCACATGGTCCTTGTCATAACCGATGGAACCTTTCACATAACCATAATGGTCTACCATTTTAATAGACCACTTTTTGCCGCCTGGATCTGTGCCGGATCTCTCGGAGCCTGCTGGGTTTTCAATGGCGATTTCAAGACCGGCTATTCTGGGATGGCCTTTCTTATAACCGCCTGATTTTTTCTGGCCCTCGGTTGGTTCTGGAAGATCGTTTTCCGGGGAGGTGGCCGCTTTGTTGGCTTCATCATCAAGATCGGATGATTCAAAAATATTTTTACGCTTGTCATTCATTTTTTGTTGTGCTATTTTATCATTAATAAGGGAATTTTCGGTATCGGCCAGGTCAGCTTCCGCATTGTCGGAACCTCTGTGAGATACTACCGGATTTTCCCTTTTTTCTACTTCTGTGAGACTGTGATTATAATAAATTGAACCGTCTTTCCTTTTTTCGACTAAAATATGAACAGGTGTTGAAACCCCATCTATAATCACGTCATTCCCAATTCGGTAATACCATTCAATAAATCTTCTTTTTTCTTTCTTTAACGGCTTTTCTCGATGTACTATCTCCCCCGTTTTAATTAAACTATGTAGCTTCGGGAGAATACGAAGTTTTTCGATATCGGCAGAGCTACTTAGCATCTTGTTCATGCCTCTTCTGGTAAAGAGGATTTCTCCAAGGTCATCCCTATTCACAGTGATTTTTTTTAGAATTTTATTAAAAAAACTCTTAGCGATTTTTCGCATTTCTTTTGGATTCATAGATAAAAACAACCCTTCAGGGTTGATACTTTCTTGGTATTCTAACCAATATCTGCTTGCCAAAGACTCATCAAGCCTAAATCTATCTATAAAAACTTTTTTCACCTCTTGAAACGTCTTTGCCGTCTCAATATATGTTGCGGCCTTATTAGCTTCATCATCAAAGTCAGATGATTCAAGGATCATCTCATCGGGGAAAAATTCTTCTCTGATATTTTTAAAGGGATCATAAATATCATCATTCACGCCCGGGACATACCCGGATAAAACCCTCCATTCAGAAATAGACCGGTCTTTATTGTATGAATCATTGATTTCAAGGGCTCTAACCAAATCAACCGGGCTACAATGATCTGGATTAATGCGAACGCCTGTAACTCCTACCCCGAAATCACGGACGAACCACCTGAAAACCTTCTCCGCACCTTCATTCCAAGGGGTGATAGATGTATCTGCCGGTTCATCCCATGCAGTCTCTTGGAATGATACATTGACCATGCCAAGGATGGTCATTATCTCAATTTGGTATTTTGATTCTATCATCGTTTACCCTCCAATGCAGGCAGCTTTGTGTCTATTTTGAACCAATCCGGCGGGTCTTCATATCCGCTTGCAATTTTAAATAATTGATCGGGATGTGTTTCTACCGGGAACAAGAGCATATCGTTTGCCACTAAAAGATACATAAAGTTCCTGGCAAGCTGGACGCCTCTCATGATGCTGTTCGTTTTTTCACCACCAAGCTTCTCGTAATAGACAACCATATTTTTCCCACGCATTTTGCTCATATATGGAAGCTCACCGCCTAACCTGTTCACGCTAAGATATTGATCAGTGGCTTTTTTACTGGCCACTCGGTTAAGCTCTTTTCCCCATGCAGCTTTCACTTTTTCAGATTCAATATCTCCTGCATCAACAACAGATTTTGCCTTCATCAATGCCATAGTGGCATCATCTTTTTGTGCGGCCATACCAACAACCATTTCAAGATGTTCCCGGTCCTTTGTGAGCAAATCAAGGACATTCTCTGTGGAAGAAAGCTGTTGAAGGCCCATGCTGATAACTTCTGTGGCACCATCGGGATAATATTTGCCAACATACGGATCAAAAAAACCATCAGAGTATGCCATTTCATTGGGTTTATATCCGTTATGCGCCAGGCTTCTCATAGACATTAATTTGTCAGACGTCGCCTTCATTGATCTATAATGTTGTGCTGTCTGATTGATCACCCGGTTATTGAATTCTACATGGTGCCCCATCTCATGAAAAAGGGTTTTCTTGGAAAAATTTGAATCAACTGCAATTTCTCCGGTTTGCCGGTTGGCGCTTGCCCGGCTACCGCCCTTTGTAACTATTTTGATACGACCGACCTTGCCCCCGGTAAGTCTGTAAAACTCTTTCATGTCAGTTTTTATGGCATCTGGATTTTCATAAGTTTTTACTTTTGAACGCTTTGGCCGGGAAAGGGCATTGTCAGCAACATGAACATTATTATCAACCCATTCCTGGGCTTGTTCTTCTGATATGGGGGAGGATTCAAACAGTTTAATCAAGATGGCCTCTTTGACAATCTGGGCATGTCCCCGCCGTTCCATTTCCAGGGCCTCAAGCTCTCTTTTCTGCTCCCTTGTGGCAAGCTCAATGGTATCGTTGGCCCGGTCGTCTATTCCTGAGAAAAAAGGTTTTTCTGTCTCTTTCCATTCGGCTGCTAATGCAACGACTTCTTTTTTGTATAGCCTATTTCGTGAATTATATTCCTTCCGTCTTTCTTTGTATGGCAAGGCTATGAATTCCTTAGAATCAAAATATTCCTGGTGCCCATCGGCTACTGCTTGAATTTTATTGCGATATTCTTTGTGGGCAACTTTGAATTCATCACTTGTAAATACATCCTGCCTGGACTTAGCAAAAAACCCCTGTGTTTCCCTGGTAAGCGTTTGGATATTTTCTTTAAGGTATTTTATCCCCTCGGAAACTTTTTTAATTTTTTCTGCTGTATCATCGGGCATTGCGGCAAGAAAGGTTTTACCGATAGCGGAATAAGATTCATACGCAATAGGAATAATTTTATCGGTGTCGGTGATAATTGATTTAGATAATTCTACCACAACAGAGCTATCAATCCCGGTATCAGCCCTTACCTGTCCATTGAGACGGTATACAGACAAGGCTTCAAATGCCAAAATAGCATCAAGACTATCCGGTTTTGCTTTTTTCGCCTGGTCAATGGCGACAAGGACAGCGTCAACCATGGCAAGCCTGGAAGCCCTCTCCTTTTCATCTCCCAGGCTGAATGTTCTGTTAAAAGCGACCTGGATACCTTCTATCGAGGTCGACATTTTAATATACCCAATTGTTTCGTCTGGACTATCCCACATTAGAAAGGCAGATTCTAAGATAGGCCATTCCATTTCTGGCTCTTGCGTAGTACATTTATTGGCAAAGAGAAAAGCATTTACCAAAATGGCATCTGAAATAATTTGCTCCTTGTTATCGAGTGAAGAGCTTTCAAAAATATTTATCTGTTTATCTGAATATTTATCCCCTATAAAATCTTTTGCACTGCTTATAAGGTCATCGGCAGAAAGGGTTTTTTTATCACCGAAAATATCCATTTGGTTTTGGTCTGCAATATATTCCTTTAATTGTTCAGCCATATATTCCATAACTTCACCAATCCGCTTCCCGCTTCGGATATTTTCGGCTAATATAAGGGCAATCGTTTTCGCGTTTTCTGAATAAGGATCTCCAAAAACATCCTGCTGATTTAGCGTTTGTTTTAATTGATTAAGTAGCTTTGATTTGCCATCACTTGATTTTATTTCAGGGTATTCTCTTTGGGCCCTACGTAATATCCCGATACCATCCACCAATTCATTTACAATTGGTATCCCGGCTAAGTTTTCATCCATTGACTTTGCTTTAGCAAATGACCCAGAAGCCGCATTTAGGCCGTTCAAAATATTCTTGATATCAGGGTCAGCCTCTTCTGCTGTCAACTTTAAAAGCTCATCAGAACCATAAGCCTTTTGGAATATTGCAGATTGAATACGGTCAAAAGCCTGTTTAGTCGCCCTGCCGTCTTCAGTGAGATATCCAGACCTTTCTTCGGGGCTCATCTTGTCTAAAAACATATTAACAAAAGCCCTATTGCTCGGGGCCGCTATGTTGCCATTCTGATCTGGCCTGAAGAGTGCCATATCATCAGGAGTCAGCCTTTTCGCATCGACAACAGCTTGTTCAGAGCTGCTAAATTTTGCCGTATCGGCTTCGTTCGCTTGCTGAGTGAATTTAATTACATCGCCCATAGACATAGAGTCTTCCCTGCGCCTTACAAGGACAGGCCTATCCATCGCTTTGACTTTTTCCTGATCAATTCCGAAGCTGCTGGCATTTTCAACCAACCACGCCTTATATTCTTCTCCCTTTTTACCGGAATAAGCTTTTCGAACGGCAAGGGTCCTGCCGTTACCAGATTCAACAACATTAGAATCCTTGCTTATTATAGGGGCACCATGGGCTACATTTGAGCTTTGACCAAGCCGCTCAGGATTCAAACCACCGGCTATTGATTCTACTTGTAACAATGATGCTTTGCGGCTCCTTTCCCTGGGTTGCAATTCTGCTGGATACCGGTCATCAATTTCCATATCTTCATTATGGGAGGTGATAATATCTTTCAAGGGCAGGGCTTCATATCTTAATTTGATAGGGGTATTGTCGTTTAAATAGGAGACAACCGAATTCCCCACAATAGCCCCTTTTTGTGGGGTTGCCTTAATTGGGAATGCATTTTCAAGATTTAATGCCTTTGACAGCTCGCCTTTTTTAACCCCATATGTTTTCATCAATCTATCCTCAAAGAATTTAATCTCTAAAGATAGGTATTGATAAATATCGGCACCTTTTTCATTTTCTATTGCCTGGGTAAGTCTGTCCTGGAGGATAGCGAGTGTTTTGAAATCAGTTGATTCTTTTGCTTTTATATATGCTTCTGTTTGGGCGCCTGGGGTTTGTATGCTGAAAATATCCATAAACGCTGATTTTAATTCTTCAATTGTGCCAGAATCTTCTATCTCAGATGGATTAGAATACTCAAAGATATGATCTTCCATGGAAGCCTGAACCCCCATAGACTTCTTAAAAACACCAACCACATAAGCCCAAAAGTCATCACCACCGTCTTCGGTCATGTCCGTTTGTTCTTTGGTGACTTTCTTGGCCTTGTCCCACCGGTTTTCGGCTTCTTTGACTGATATGCCTTTTTCCAGGGCAAGTTTTTTAACAATAGGAGCTGGCATATTTAAGCAGCCTTTCTTGCTCTGATCGGTGTCCAGCCTTCCAGCCGGGCTTTGATATCTTTTTCCTTGAGGTAAAATTCCTGCCCCTTGGCAACGTCGGTTACTTCATCCCCGGTCAAAAATCCATCATAGAGTTGAGTGAACCAGGCCTGGAAATGATCTCTATAATGGGATGATGCAGCGGCCATATCTCCAACTTTTCCGGTAGTCCCGGCACTGGCATTGTGCACCATCATTGTACAAAATGGCGTGGTCAGGATTTCATCACATGCCATAGCAACAATGGACCCGGAAGAGGCGGCATTAATGATTTTTGCCCGCGTCTTGGCTTTTGTTTCAAGCAAGGCCACATAGACGGCCTGTGCGGAATCGGTACGTCCACCAGGGGAGTTAATCTTTAATGTGGCAATATCGCCAACCCTTGCGGCTTCAAGGGCCTGTATAATGCCCCTGAACGTATGCGGCTCAGTGAATGTTTGATCAATGTCAATCAGGATGTTTTTAGGCCCCTCCGGATTGCCCGGTTCAAAGCATTGATACCGGACGGCTGAACCAGTCGGCATGGGATTATGGGGGAAACCGCCAAATGCTTCTGGATCTTCAACGGCCTGTCTGATTGCAGATTCGGTAATCACATCCAGGCTATCCGTCGTGTTGGTATCAATGTATCGGATTGCTGAACTTTTCACAGGTTCAATATCCCCACCAATCTCTTTTGTTGCCTTTTCAAGCATAGAAAGGAACCTGATAGGAGGTAGGCTGTCATAATCCCCGGCAATGAGTTTTTCCAGAGTCTTGGAGCCTTTGGTATCAATCTCTTTGCTGGTCAGTTTTTTAAGGGCATCATTAAGGGCTTTTTGGGCTTCTCTTTTTTCCTTAAATTTCAACCCGCCTTCGGAAAGCTCTGCTTGTTTTGCCGAAACGATCTTCTGTAATGCCCGTTTCTCTTTAAAATTTAAAGCCATGCTACACCCCCTCGGCTATTTTTTTTAATTCTTCCGTCAAAATATCTGCAGCCGTATCAAGCAACGATTCGTATTGAGGTTCAACCCCCAAGGACTCTAACCCCTCATAGGAAGAATCTAAAAGTTCATCAATTTTATCAGGTTGGCCCTGGTAATCACCGGCAATGATGGAATTCAGGGTATCAAGGAATGGCTGTTCTGGTTTTTTATCAGGTTCGGTACCGGTCGTGGACGGTTTCAAGGCATCAATGGGTTTTTCATCAGGTTCAACATCCGGGGTCTCTTTGCCAATCAAAAAGTTTGCATAATCATATTCTATCTTGGTGACATCGAATCCACCAAGTGCATAAACTGTTTTCTTACCAGCTTCTCGCATCCGTTTTTCATGCTCATCCTGTTCTTGTTGGTTCGCCCGGAAGGATGCTCCTCTGGACATTTCTTTTACTTTGTTCTCTTCCCGGGTGCTGGTTGTCTTGCCAGTATCGACCAAGTCCTCAATAAATTTTTTTCGGGTGGTAAGTGCCCCATCAAGCGTAACGTTTTTATTTAAGGCTTTTAAGATGTTGGCCCTTTGCATAGGGGTCTTATCATCCACGAAACCCTGGACGTTTTCATATTCGGTTTTCTTTTCGGCTTCTTTTGTATCTATGATGGCCTGTTCTGCATCTTGTTTTGCTCTATATTCGGTGTTTGCCGTTGCCAACTTCTCTGCGGAAACAATATCTTCTGCGGTCATAATGTCCTTGAATCCGGCTGACTGGCTTGAGTCACTGACAAGATACCTTCCATCAGTATGCTTCCCGACCACTTCATGGACAACACCATTTTCATCTGTCCAGGTATGCCCGAGCTGGTATTCATCCTCAGGAATGAAACCAGGGAGCAAGGCGTCTTTTATTTTTACGCCAACCCCATTCGAACCGTCAAGATATGTTTCGGCCCGTTGGGTCTCTTCCCTCTTGACCATTTCGGTATTATACCGATCGATAGCTTCTTGAAGGGATTGGTTTTTACTGCCTCCGAGCTGGGTGGCAACCAACTGTGTGAAGTCTGATCCTTTGTAAGTTTGAATTGTTTCGCGCTCACCATCCGGTCCGGTATCAGATGCTTCCCTCAATCCCAAACGCTCCTGGAGTTGAATAGAAAAAGTGGTCTGCCAATCATCAACAGGGAGAAAACCTGTGGTATCTCCACCGATAAAAGCATCCATATCGCCCCGCTCAACGTATCCAATCGTTTTGCCGTCTTTGTTTTTGATATTGACAACATCATTGTTTACGCCAAGGGCAGACTGATACTGTCCGATAAAATCAGCAAAAGGACCAGTGCCAAACGGAGAGCCGTCGACAGAATCAAAGGGGCTTACATCACCACCGTCAATGGCAGGTCCGCTTTTCCACAGGTTCATAAATTCCGGGTAAGTCAGTCCGTCAAAATTGTCAAAAAACTTTGTCCGGACAAAATCTGTTTTCTGAGAGCCGGAAAGCTTTTTCAACTGTTCGCCATATGCCTTTTGGCCCCATGCCTCAACATCAGCCTCAGAAACATAAGCCAGCAACCAGCCATCAAGTTTCCGGTTGTCTTTGATATTCTGTTCTGAAAATTCACCGTTAGGATCGATGGCAACATAGAACCGGCCCTTGTTAAAATCACCGTTCCACATATTTTCGGAATCACCCGCAAGAGGCCTGGCCGCATTCATAATCAAGTGACCGTTTGGTTTGCCTCCTTTACGGAATTCTTTGGGGGTTTTCGTATCAATGTCACCAACAACGGGCCGGACCTGAACCTTTTTCAATGCTGCCCGGATCTCCCCGGGGAGTCTTGTGGGATTCCAGAAGGGGTCAAGGCGTTTGGGTTTGGTGTCATCGTCTGAATCGGCATTGGTTTCTTCAACACCCTTTTCAGTCCACTCCACCTGGGTTGTAGAGGGCCTTCTCAACCAACCAAACTCCACGCCCTTGTTAATGGCATCGTTTGTTGCTTTATCATCATACCATAGAGATTTCATACCAGAAGTTTTCTCCATGGCACCGACAACAACCGGGGCCAATTCTGTCTTGGAAAGACCGTCATATGTATTGCCGTCCGAATTGGTATTAGGCGTTTCACCCTTTGGTTCTGCGAATTTAACATCACCCATTCCAAGCCTGGTGGCCAGCATATCAACAGTCATGACCGCCAATTCGTCATTTTGCGAGATTTTTTTAGCCAAGGCCGTCACCCTTCGCTTGAATATCCCACTCTCTTTATTATTTACAGGTGGCCGGGATTCATATTCTTTTTTTAAGGCGATCGCTTTCTCAGCAAACTCGGATTTTTTGGCGCCATCATCACCGCCGCTATCGCCACCAACACTTTTGGCATTTTTCTTGGCTCTAAGCACCGTTATTTCAGCCTCAAGATCGGCATTTTTGATCTGCTGTTTTTCGACCCGGTTCCCAGCATTCGTAATTTTGGAATCCATCAAATCGATTTCACTTTCAAGATCTGTGAGTCTTGCCGCTTTTCCGGTATTTGATTCTTCCAGGACTGCTATTTCGGTGGTTAATGTTTCAAGGCGCTCTTTTTCATCGGCTGCGACTTTCTGCCGTTTAACAAAAGCAGCATGGTTTTTTGCCAAAAGCTGAGTGATACGTTTCCCTACGGACACCAGGCTTACATCTTTGCCGTTTTCAGGGGCCACAACATGGGTGATATCCCGCTTGTTCATCAGCCATCGAAAAGCAATCAGGGAATCTTCTGGCCCGATCCTCTTTTTGTCACCATCGGGGGAATGAAAAATCATAGAGACTGTCTGTCCATCAGAGAAAGGAATCTGCACCGTGACATAGGCAAAATTGCCAGACTTACGGGGTTTGCCGACAATGGCGACCATTGCTTCAATGCCATCCTCATTGCCTCTTAAAAAGCGGTTAAGGACTCGCACCATTGCCGCCATCCTCTGATCTGTTTGGGCATATCTTGCAATAGTGATGGCTTCCAGAATCCAGGCATCAGAAACAAGTCCATCCCCAGGGTTATAGAACTGGTCAACATCTTCAAAATCAGGAGATTCCATGATGAGACTTTCATCATTCCGGGATGCCGTCAGCCGATAGTAAATATCGTCAAGCATTGCCGGGGAAAAACCGTTTACAGGAAGGCCATCACCAATTCTAACCCGAAGGCCATTAAACCGTGGGTCTATTTTTGTTTGAACATGCTCTCTTGTAACGATCATGCGGCCTCCAATTCGGCCTTGAGGCCATTGAGTTCTGTCTCAAGATCCTTGCCACGGTCTTGTAACATTATTAATTTGGAATTGAGGTCTCCAAGCTGGCCGGTCTTTGTGTTCGCCACGTCTTGGTTGGCATCTATTTTTTGCTGCAAGCCCTCACTCTCTGCCGTCAATTCGACAACCCGGGACTCGGACTGTTCAAATCTTTGCCTTTGTGTCGTGGAAACCTTGGGAGCTTTGTCCAGATTCAGCTTTTTCCTGCTCAACCTCTTTTGCTTCGCTTTGATATATTTGGCCTCATTGCTCTTTACATAGTCAATGATCTCATCAATGGCCTTGTTCATGTTATCAACATGCTTCATTGGAAGAACAATATTGTTAAGCTTTACCTGAAAAACTGTGCCATCGGCCTTTACTCGAATCAACAAGGACTGACCGCTTTCGAATATCAGCTTTGCGGCCTTCACCAGAAAGCCGGATTCTCTTTTTGGCCTGTTCGGAGCATCAACATCGGCAACCTTCATGCCTTTTTTCTCAAACTTTGTGATGACCGATTTTAGACCAGCCTTTGTCATCTTATTAAAATCTATTTTGACCTGGGGCATAAACATTGCTCCTTTTATATGATATAGATATTTTTTTTAGCTACATCACACATTTATTATGATAAAATTTCAACCTTTCGGGTTTCTGTTATCAAACCCTTGCCCACATAAAAAGCAAGGCCCATGATTGTTTCGGGATCGTCCAATCTGACATACTCAGCGAGCCTTAAGCCTTCCCGGACAACCCTGATTTCAGGATCTGTTTCAGCGGCTATTTCCATTGCCACTCTCTCCTCAAAGGTAAAGCGTTTCAAAAAATCCAACTTACTGATAGCCGGGCTTGAGGCTGTGGATATTGCTATTTTAGGCATTTTTGATCTCCTCATTAATGTAATTAATTTTTACGTCTCCGGCCTGATCCTGAGAATAATCGACCAAAAGCAAGGTGTCTTTTCCCCGACAGGGCGGCATGGCTTCCACAGCGCCCGGCTGGATGATAGAGATGTAATATCGATCGGAACTCACGGATTCCGGGACTTGATAGACTTTAACACGGCGGTTTGTTTCAGAATCAGGCAAGGTATAAACCAGGCCCTGAATGCCGTTAACGATGGGTAAATTGATAGTGTTACCTAATTCCATGTGACCTCCTTCTAATTGTTGTGTCTAACAAAATATTTTCAGTTGTTTTGTATCCATTACAATGCTTCATATAGCCAAGGAAGCTCATTACGCTCTGGCGAACCATTTCAAGAGAAATGATGCCCCTGGAACAAAGACTTGCAAGGTGAGAAAGGTGACGTCTGGCATTACGGATGATTCTTTTTCTGGGCAGGATATAATTTTTCCAAATACGATATCCGCAAAAATCAACTCCCCGAACAGCAGGGAAAATGGCCGTTTTAGGATTAAGCGTCAGCATGAGATTCTTGGTTAAAAACTCAACAGCTTTTTCCAACAAACTCCAAAGGGTTTTTTTGTTATTGTGAACGATGATGAAATCATCCATGTATCTGCAATAGAATTTAACCCCAAGATCATCCTTCATATAATGATCAAGTTGCCCTATGTATAGATTTGCGTATAGTTGACTTGTTAATGCCCCAACCGGGATACCACGCCCTTCAAACCCTGTGTTTTTTATGATGGTATTGCACAGGCTGAGGACTTGTTTGTCTTTGATGGTACGGCAAAGAATATCATATAAAGCATCATGGTTTATAGATGGGAAATACTTTGAAATATCAGCTTTCAACACATAAACCTTATCTCCATTCACGGCAGCTTTGCGCAAGAAAGTCTGAACACGCTTCACAGATGCGTGGAACCCCTTACCCCTTCGGCAGGCATACGAATCAAAGATAGTTTTTTTCTCAAACAATGGTTCTATAGCATCCACCAGCGCATGGTGCACCACCCGGTCTTTGAATGGTGGTGCTTGGATCAGCCTGTGCTTAGGGTCATAAACCATAAATTCTTTCCAAGGAGATGGTTCCCATGACCCCCATAGCAAATGGTTTTGAATATTGGTAATATTTTCTTCCAGGTTTGCAGTAAACCGCAATGTCCCAGGCTTATAACGCTTTCCTTTTTTAGCAGCCACGAAAGCGTTATAGAGATTGTCCCAGCCTGTGATCTCAGGCCATATATTATTGTACGTTTTAGTCATAAAATTCTTTCTTTTAAGATCCGTGCCACGTTCAGCGTTTAGGCCTACTTGCCGCACGGTCATGAGTTATCTTTTCTGTCCCTGGCGTTTGCCAGGGAAGAGGGATGACCGCCCCAAATAAAAAGCGCTGGATAAAATCCCATGGGACTCTAACTTCTGGCCGTATTGCTTGCCAGGCGGGAACCGTTGTTCGTGTTCGAGTTCGAAGCGTCGTTGTTCAGGTTCAGGTAGAACAAACCAGCCTGAGAACCGTTGTCCCAGTTGCCACCGTATTAAGCAGTCACCCGGTGTATTGTTTGTTTGCTGGATTTTATCCAGCCCCCTGCCATTTTACCTATCTCGTTGATATGTTTAATCCATATGCCGTATTTCCTTGTATTAATATATTTCATTGTGTGGGCCTTCCGAACCAGGCTTCTAAGATATTCGATTTCAACGTCAAGATCCTGAAGTGTGGTCTTTTTATAATATCGTTTAGCCGCCCGAACCGTTAGCTTCATAATAGTGGAATGGGTCTGTCTGATTTCTGCACAAAGTACAAATTTTTCATATTTTGGGAAATTGATTAAAGTTCCATGGGAATACGCATCAAGTTCCTCAAGTTTTGTTAAAATTGTCAGATCATCCAGGCCCATTGTTAAATCACCTCTTAATATTGTTAACCGCTGCTATCGCAGCTAAAACCAAAGCATCAGAAACCAAAAAACAAATCACACTTTTGCCAGGCGGGAACCGAGGTACGCGTGCGAGTGCGAAGCATCGAAGTCCAGGTACAGGTAGAACAAACCAGCCTGAGAACCGTCGCCCCAGTAGCCACCGTGATAACACACATTGTTTTCAGCCGAATCGGGAGAATATTGATAATCGCCAAATGATCCGTTGCCCTCTGTTGCATCAAGAGTCTCACCGATGAACAGCGTCCTCAGATCAAAACCAGTCCCAATATTTTCATGCATCCCGGTGATCCAGGCATCTGTTGTTGATGCCGTAACTCCTGTCGCAACATATGTTCCGTTGCCATTCTGATCAAAAACTTTAATCTGGTTAGCAGTATCGAACTGAAGCCCGTCAATCATGCAGAGAACATTGCCCCATAATTCATAAATACCGCGCCAAACCGCGTTGCTCGCGCCGGTGTTAACAGCCGCAGAAGATGCAGTGTTCCCAATACCGATTGTGCTTTGGACATCAGGACCACCGTTTTCAATCAGAATTAGCAATTGGATAGCAGACAGTTCATGAATGTTTGCCATATGGAACCCATCCACCCCACCAGTGTTTCTGGCAGTGCAACGGGTTTGCATAGTCGGAAAATCAATTGAAACCAGCGGTGCAACCCCGGTAGCCGATCCGGCTTTTGTCCCGCCGTCATTTGTGGCTTCATATGCGCCGTAATAAAACTGATCAAGCTCAACTCCGCCATCCATGAACGCTGATTCCAGAGAAAAGCCAGAGACAGGCTGATCGCTAACCCACCATGCTTTTTTGCCGGCCTGATCTGCGCCAGCCGCAACCGTGCCCTGTTTGGCATAAAATTTGGGAATCTTTACCATGGCCTGGCTGTCAATGGTGACATTCGAAATGTCACCAAAAACAGGATGATTATTAAAGAAAGCAGCATCCGTGGTTTTATTATTACCGTCCTCATCAATACGCTGAAATACTCCTGCTCCGCCACCGGAAGAAACCATGGCGATACCAACAATGTTGGCAAAAACGTTTTTGGTGGTAAACCTTGATTCAGAAGACCATTCCGAGAATCCAATATTTTCACCCTCATGCCGGACCCGGAAAAAATAATCGCTTTCACCCTCTTCAAGATTTCCTATAGGGACAATATGACTTTCTAAGTCCGTGCTTTCGCCTGAGTCATACAGCGGTGTTGAATAGTCCCCAATAGCGGTTCTGATCTGCCATTGTGATACGGTATGGGATTCGCTGCATTGAATATAATCCTCAATCTGGGCATCTGGATCACCAATAGCCAGTTTCACATAAATGC
>Ga0222626_1000749_pt1 | contig 16971 bp, 15 predicted proteins | sample AntAcemetageno91_FD_179862 | JGI IMG/M metagenome (GOLD analysis project Ga0222626, IMG submission 179862) | Saline water microbial communities from Ace Lake, Antarctica - #91 | ecosystem: Environmental > Aquatic > Non-marine Saline and Alkaline > Saline | place: Antarctica: Ace Lake | collected...
CTTAGGGCTTACACCGGGACCATGGGTATCACTCCCTTCGGGGGGCTGCCAAGGTAAAACTACGCCCTACCCGGAGGCGGTATTTCGGAGAAGATCCAGACGGAACTTTACTGGTAAGCCTATGCCCATTTCTTCATTTCACTCCATTCTGAACGTTCTATCTGCAAAGAAAACCGTCACCCAGACCTCTTATGACAGTAGTTTTTGTATCGGATTCTTAGCTGGAAATGTTGAATCGTTTGATTCAGGACTCTACCTGCTCGACAGGGAGAGGAGCGCCGTAGGTCTGGTGCGGCCGGGGCATTTCCTCGACCAAATGTCTCATGTTTGTCTGGATCAGGGCTGGCTTGCCGGGGCAGCCCTTCATTTCCTCTTTATGACCGATATGGAGGTCCTTGATCGCAGATGGGGCGTCAGAGGATACCGATACGCCATGATGATGGCCGGCCGAATGGGAGAACGGCTTTATCTAATCGCTTCTTCGCTCGGTTTAGGATGCTGCGGTATAGGCGCTTTTTATGATAGGGAGGCGTCAGAACTGCTGGATCTGAACAGGGTGTCCAGGGTCCTCTACGTAGTGGCAGTTGGTCCTGTAAAGGCCATTACTTGATTTTACCCAATTAGGTACAAACTTCTCGATGTGTGTGCTAAGATGCCCTGGGCAGAGAACAAAGGAAGGGATCCTGATTTCATGGGTCCGGAAGGTGCACGTAATGGAAACGGGGCGCCCCATAAAAACCGCCATGGCAATCTGCCTTGCCGGTTTCATGATTCGACTGGACATCTACATCGCCAACATCTCTTTGCCTGCCATGTGCCGTTATTTCAACGTGGGTACTGGACAGGTCTCCTACGTCATGTTGTCCTATCTCCTGATGGTCACCAGTTCCATGCTGCTGTTTGGAAAGCTGGGGGACCGTTTCGGGATGAAACGGATCCTGGTTGTGGGGTATGGGGTCTTCAGCCTGGGGTCTTTGCTTAGCGGCCTTTCCGTCACCCTGTCCATGCTCATCCTGGCCCGGGGTCTCCAGGGTCTGGGCGGCGCCATGCTCTTCACCTCCGCTTTTTCGTCCATTTCCCGGGTGTTGCCCAAAGAGGACACAGGGTGGGGTTACGGCATGTGGAGCACCTTCGTGGGGCTGGGTATCACGGCGGGTGCCCCCTTAGGCGGCATGATCAGCGGTTTTTTCTCCTGGCACTGGATATTTCTGGTCAACGTCCCCATCGGCCTATTGGGACTCCTGTTGGCGCAAAGGTTCATCCCTGCCGACCGTCCGGCCCGTGTGAAAGGGGAACCTTTTGATTTCTCAGGGACAATCCTGAGCTTTCTGTGCCTTCTTGCACTGGTCTACGCACTCAATCAGGCAGGTGTACGAGGCTGGGGCTCTCCGAAGGTCCTGATCTCCTTTGGGGCCTCTGCCCTGCTCCTGACCTGGATGCTCAGGGGGGAGAAACGCCATCCCAATCCCCTGCTTCCACCGGACCTTTTCAAGAACCGGGGTTATACCTACGCCGTCCTCACCGGGATCATGGGATTCATGTTCGTGGCCGGCAACAGTTTTCTCATGCCCTTCTATCTGATCATGACCCATGGCCTTTCCCCCCAGGCGGCAGGATTGATGATGGTTCTCTATGCCTTGGCCTTTGCCATGGTGTCCCCCCGGGCCGGGCGGCTTTCGGACACCGTGGACCCGCGCAAACTGGGTCTCATGGCCATGGCCGCACTAACGGTTGCCTCGGTTTCCTTTGCCTATGTGCTGCGTCTCCCCACCCTTTTGCCCGCAGCTCTTTTCCTCCTGTGGATGGGATTGGCCCTGGGGTTCTTCTTTTCTCCCAACAACCGCCTGGCCATGGGTACGGCGCCATCCCGACAACGGGGTGTTGCGGCGGGTGTCTACCAGGCCTCTGTCAATATGGGCATGGTCTTGGGAGTCAGTCTGTTCGAAACGGTTTTCTCCCGGAGAATTGATCAAACCAACGGCCTGCCGGCTCTCGGTTTCGACCATGTGGACGGTACGCTTCCGCCCCACTTTGACGGATACAGAGATGCATATCTCCTCGCAGCATTCTTCTGTGTCCTGGCCATGCTGATTTTCTATGCCTCGAAGCGATCCCAGCAAAGGTTAAACAAATGATCCGGAAGAGGGAAACCCCTCAAACCTTTATCCTCCTTTTTCTCATCAGTTTTGCAACGGTGGGCTCCGCCTTTGTGGCAGCGGCCATTCCCGGTATGGCCACGGCATTTGGGGTCTCCGTCTCCACTGCCCAATGGGTTATCACCCTTTTTCTTGCCGGTTACGCTCTCGGAAACCTCGTGTGGGGGCCCCTGTCCAGTTCCATCGGGCGCAGGAGGATGCTGATCGCAGGGCTCTTCGTTGAGGTTACAGGGACCCTCTTCTGCCTCGCCGCGGCTTATTTAGGGGCGTTTCATCTGCTCCTTGCCGCCAGGGTGGTGGAAGGTTTCGGCGCGAGTATCGGTTTTGTGGCGACACTGGTCATGATCGCCGATTCATTTTCCGGCGACAAGGCCCGAAGAACCATGGGCTATGTCATGACCTCTTTTGCCATAGCCCCTGCCCTCTCCCTTTTGGTGGGAGGCGTCGTCACCCAGCATCTGGGATGGATTGCCTGTTTCTGGGGGCTTCTTTTTTACGGAATTTTCTTGCTGTTCCTGACACCATGCCTATCCGGTTAACTCCCAAAGTATGGGTTTTGTCATTCTTGGCGAATTCCAGGGTGAAAGGCAATCAATCTCGGAGTTACCTCCGTTATGAAAATGGCCCCAGTGGAGAGCCAGTAAAAACGGGCCCACCCCTTGCGTCGTTCGATCGTCCCCAGCCTTTGAGCAAATGTCCTACACGCATGGCTGCGGGGAAGAGCTCGTTTTGGGTGACAACCGGATAGGCATGCCTGACACTTCTACTTCCTGAAACCCTTGAAAAGAAAAAGAGGCACGATTTTAACGTGGGCGTCGTGGTTCGCGGCTATGGAAAAACCGTTGCCCATAAAGGGTTTCTTGCGTTTGCCTCTCTCGGAGGCCTCTCCAAAGCGATCAGCTATGCCTATATTACCGGGTCTCCTTTTATCGCCATCCATCTGCTGGGGGCAAGCCCTTCCAGATACGGGCTGTGGTCCCTGCTTCCCAACATGGGCTACCTGTGCGGGGCTTTTTTGGCCGGAAAACTGGCCGACCGCTCAAAGCCCGTTACCCTTGTATTCGTGGGATGGGCCGTCGGGTTGGGTGGCGCAATAATCTGCCTTTTTCTGTTCCTGGCTGGAAAAGTCTCTCTATGGACCCTTTTTCCGCCCCTGGCCCTGGTCTTGGGCGGAGCAGCCATGGTCAGCTCCAACGCCAATGCCCTGGCCATGGGTTCAATCAAGGACAAAGGTCTTGGCTCAGGCTTCCTGGCCTTTCTCCAAATCGGGTTGTCCAGCATCGGATCAGCCGCTATGAGTCTTTTTCATTCGGGATCCGCCCTGCCCCTACCATCGGTCGTCATCGGTCTATTGATGGTGATGATCGCTGTCATTTTCACCGCCCGCAGAGACTTTCATCAAGAGGACAAGAAGCCTCCTCTCCACGAAACAGGATCCCCCTCATCCTGGCCCTCAAATGAGAATTCAAGACGTTCAATGCCGCCGACCGTTTCAATATAATCTTAATCATAATCAAACAGCCCAAGCACGCCGTAAAGAAGTATGATTACGAGTAGGATTATGAACATTCGAACATGCTGTCCAATTAACTGGTCAAGTGGCCGAAGTCAGACCCAACCCCGAAATGCTGAAATTATCCTTGACAAGTCGTGCCTTTTATGCTCGTTTCACTGCAGTTTATTCCTTCCATTAATAAGCCTCTATTCAGGAAACCACTTATGGGAAGGCAAATCCAAAAAAAAGCAATCCCAATTCTATTTGTGACGAAATCCGGCCGTCCGGTGTATACTACAACAGAGATACTTAACATCCCCTATTCCTCAAGGATTCCCGGTAAATTTCCATCATCAATGGCTTTGCTGCGATTTCATAAACCCGTCTCAGGCACAGGGAGGTACATGCAATGAATTTAAAATGTATGACAATCCGGAAACACTGGAGATTTTTTTCACCGACAGGGATTCTGGCCTTCGGGGTTGTTGCCCTAATGCTTTCGTGCAGTAGCGACAGCACAACGCCCCCGACCGAGCCCAGGGCCTGGTATTATGAATCCGAATTCGAACAAGATCCGGGATTGGTAGCCACACCCGACCAGGTGGTCATCATGGATATCGCGCCAGGGGAGGGATCCACAGATCACGAAATCCCGTATCAGTACGAGGAAGGAGGGGGCCACCTGTTCGCCATTGAGTCGGACGAGCCGTTCATCACCCGGGCCGAGGTCTATGACCGTTCCGGGGTGCTGGTGGCGACCACAGAGCCGGGCGATGGCGGGGTGTATCTTGACATGACGCCGGGTGATTATGCCGTAAAGGTATATCATGATGGGGCGGAGGTGCCGGAGGAAGGGACGGTGGCCTTTATCCGGCAACAGGTCACGGAGGATACCCAACCCGGTGAAGAGCCCGGCGCGGAAAATACGGGTGAGGAGACCTTCGTTATTGCCCCGGATTATCCGGCGTATGTGGCCTTACAATTTACAACTGGAGATTACAGCGGCTATTACCTTACAACGGCCACTAAAGGAATCAGGAATGAGGACTTGGAGTTGGAATATGTTAGAGTGCTAAGGCCTTCACCCTTTATTATAAAAGGAGATGAATTTACAAAAAAAAACCACCTGTTTTCCTTAAAAAGTGCAATTTCAGCGGGATACTGTGTTGATGATAATTACCCACAGTTTGCGGGAACCTATGAATTTTACTCCTGGCCTGCCGTGGAAGCCAAACAATTTTTTACAAGTTATTTTCTATTCGACTGCACTTGGCGGCCTGAAGGATCAGCCGCATGCCCCAAATCGCAGGATAAAAAAATTGATCACTGTTGTGTATCTATGCCTATGTTTCGTACAATGGATCATAATGGTACACTTCAATTTCCCGTGCAAGACATGGGTAACAGCACATTTGTTCCCTGGCCTCTTACATCTGATTTCTTCCCTTGTTCTCCCATGTATGCGGCCGAAAACGGCTATCTATTCTATACCCATTATTCAACTTCCGCCACCCCTGATATCTTCAAAGTTAATCCAACTTTCAGGTTTTACAAAGACGGCAGCCAGATCAAAAGGGAAGACCTCAAAAAAGGTGAAGTTGCCCTTTACGAGGGCGAAAACTACACGAGCGTGGCCGTGGTCTTGAGCGCAAGCTTTGCCGACACCACGCTCATCCCCATGGAACAGGTCCACTCCGTGGCCTTTGGCATATATACGGATACCACGGTCCAGTTTTTCGGTGAGACCGGCTTTTCAGACCTGATCAGGACAGTAGGTATCGATATGCCAAACAATCTCTATATTAGCGGAGCCGATATAGGCTCCATCAAGCTCTTCGATTCTAAGAAGGTCCTGATCTCCTCCAAGAAATGCCCCTATTGCAACTTAGCCGGCGTGGATCTTTCCGGTCTAAACCTGGATGATGCGGATCTGTCAAACGCCAATCTCATGGACGCAAACATACACTATTCCAGCCTGAAGAAGGCCAACATGTCCCATGCCTTGCTGAACGGCGCCAAGCTGCTAAACGCCAATCTGAGCGGAGCGAGCCTGTTGGACGCCTTACTAAACGCCGATTCCGGCCTGAACCTTGCGGCTGCCAACCTTACGGGCGCATATCTCAAAGATGTTAACTGTAAAGGCGCCGACCTTGGCGGTGCGGATTTTACCGACGCGAGCTTTCATACAGGGGCCCTTAGTTACAATCAGGATGGCTGCGCCCAGGATAGTAACAATCCGCTTTTCACCAAAAACTGCTCCAGCGCCGAGGGCGCCAATATGGACGGAACAAAATTCAACGGCGCCTATCTTGCCGGAACCGACTTTTCCGGCGCCACGGCCAATGGGGCCTCCTTTGATGGTGCAATACTCACCGGGGCCGTTTTTAAAGGCGCCCGCTTAGACTGGGACAGTTCCACCGGCACGAGCACCAGTTTTTCCGGTGGCTTTATCGGCGGCGCCAACTTTACCAATGCAACCGTTGAAAGCGCCAATTTTGAAAGCGCCTACGTGAATTTCTCAACAAACCCACAGGATTGTTCTATATATTTCACCATATTGTCTGCCCACACGCAATTCCCCGGTTTTGATGACCAGTATGGAGACACCCCCTGCGTGTGGTTCGCATACTCTCAACCCACCGTTGTGCCGGACACCAAGACCGGCAATACCTGCCCGAACGGAAACAACGGCCCGTGCGACGATACGGCCTGGACCAGCCCGGTGATTCCGAGAGACCAGTCCCCCTGGAAAAATTCACAGGGCCAAACCCAGCCGGACTGGTGTACGGAGCTTGATTGGGGCTGGTAATAGCACCTGACAGGCTGGAGGGTCTGACCCCTTAACTTTAACCCTGAGAGGAGGTTTCAGAATGAAAAAGGAGAAGGAAAGCAATGAGAAATCAGGAATCACCAGACGTGAATTCATGCACTATTCGGCCGCTGCCGGGGCGGCCCTGGCCGTGCCCGGGCTTTTAACGGCTTGTTCGTCTGACAGTGCCACATCAACATCATCGGGCACGGAATTCCGGACATATTATTTTGACCTGTCCCATGCGGATCCGGCCCACGATTTCTACCTGAAGGCAGCGGCGCAATATCTGAAATTGAAAAGAATGGACCCGGAAACCCTGGGGGCCGCAAGGGGGTCAAACCCCATGCTCTCGCTTGTCCCCGATGAAGACATTACCCATTACCTCAAGGATGCGCCCCTTTCATCAGAAAACATTTGCCTCTGTTGGGTCGTTGGGGAACACCCCTCGGCCGGCGATGGTACCTGGAGCATGCCTCTGATGTTCTACCACCTTCCCAAATCGGCCCTGACGGCCGCCGCCCGGTGGCCCGGTGCCACTCTTGAACCCGGCGCCAACAAACTGCGGATATACGGGGCGGATCCGGGCGCCCTTGCCGAGGTTCCCGAGGCATATTTGCTGGAGGACGATTTCAAAAACTGGCAGGACCAGGCCACGGGCCTGGTCTTCGGGCATCAGGAATTGGTGTGCGGTCAGCCCGACAGCGCGGCCCATATCCAGAAGAACATCATAGGTCCACAGTCCAAGACATTTATGCTGGCGGAAATTCTCAAGGCCCAGGGCCCGGCCACGGAGAAAGGCGGATGGGCCACCAACGAGGTCTTGATCAATCCGGATACGGGAAAACCCTACCTCAATTCCAAGGGACAGAAGCAGTATTGTCCCAGATGGTCACAGGAGACCCTGGAGGGCACGGGCGGGGCCATACACCCGTCCCTGAAACAGGCCAAGAACGACACCACCTTAGGGACAAATATCACCGATCTGGATCCCACTCAGCACAACGAGGTGATGTCCGGGAAGATCTGGAAGGTGCACGACGGCATCACCACCGTGGATGCAAGCGCAAGCGCTGCATCAGGCGACGGGGCATACACTATTACATTTACCGACAAGTCGTGCCATCATGGTTATCGAACCGAACTACACAAGGTTGATTCGGAAATGAACGTGACGTTCAAGGTGCATAACTGGTATTGCCGGTATCTTAGCGTATATGTCAGATTCCTGGATGGCAGTGACAAACCCATAAAGGTGAGTGACCTGCCAGATTCTACCACTAAATCTTTCAAGACTTGGGGTGTTGTATTCACAGAAGAACATGACAATTTTGCCTGCCTGCTTGATGCTGAATTCGAAATCCTGGGCATTCCGCTTAAGAGTACTAGAGAAGAAATCACCTTTAAATGGCCTCAGATGGCATCAAAGGCCCAAGTTCTGGCCAGCGGCCTGGGAACTGGTAGGGCTGTTGCTCCCGAAAGTATGCAGCGGCCGGGTGCAGTCCTAACAATAATGCTTAATCTTTGCATTCCAGAAATTTTCCTCGTAGCCGGTGCGGCTCTGGGTTATGCCGACTGGGTAACGGGATTCAAGCAGCCGATGGAAGAGATTAAATTAATAGGATCGCTGATTCCGCAACCAATAACGGACATCATAATGGCAACCGCCTTCGACGATCCCATGGTACTTACCGAAATCCCCAAGCCAATAGGGGAATATATTCTAAGTAAAGGTGGAAGATGGTTTTTTACCCGGCTTGCAGCCGCAATTTCGAGCGCGGAGGTAGATGACGCAATACCGTGGGTTGGAACCATGCTAAATGCCATTGCCGCGACGGGTCTAATATTTGAAATTGGCGAGACAGCCGACGCGATCACCCACTCCCCCAAGACATATGTCAGCGAATTGACCTTCACCCACGATATCCGTGTAACCATCAAACACGACCCGGATGACTTCGAGTTTCCGGCAACAGCGACCTCTTATATGCTCCGTGCCTTTTTCGATAACGGCACTCCCATTTACTCGGGTGATATCAATATGCCGCCCACCACGCAGAGCGATCCCTTGCATTACACCTTTCAAGGGGTCCCATACGGAGGAATGGTGAAAATAACTGTCGGGTTCTATTCTGAAAACTCGTGGGTTGCGGGCCAGGGATCCACGGACAACGTCAAAAACGACGATACGGCAGCCAACCAGACGATCACCATCAAGGAAAACAAGGTGCCCCTCAGGATAGAAACTGTATACAGTCACAAGGAAAAGACCGTTCTGGACGCGGACGGGAACCTCTTGTGGGAGGCAGCCGAGGCGCCCACGGCCACCAAGGAGGATTTAAACTGCGGTAACCTGAACGGGGACCTTTGCGAGCTTGCCTGCATGACGGTCAGCGAGCATTTTGCAGCGGCCGGCTATTCGTGGAGGTCATTCAGCACGGGCATTTCCCCCTGCGATTCGGGCGGGCATGCCCAGCTCTTTCAGTTCGCCAACATGTCCATTGCCCAGGATCCTGAAAGCGGGCATAAGACCAGCGGGTGCGGGTTCTTCAATATGGTCAGGCTCGTTTACGACCTCATGGGTTCCCAGAACAACAATTTCTACTTGGATAACTCCGGGGAAAAACACCTGGCAAGACAGATACGGCTTGCCTTGGATCAGAAACCGGACTTTGACGGGCCGGACTCCAACCAGTGCTGGGGGGCCTTTTCACTTCACTCGGACGCCTTTTTGCTCCACCCCTCGAGAAAGCTCATCAGCATCAACAGCGAATACGACAAGATCGAGGTTCTGCACCTGCCGGATACCGCGGTGCCCGACGAAGATGCCCCCCTGGCCCTGATCTATTCGTCCGGCGGAACCAGGACAGGACTCATCTCAGGACCCATATGCGGGGCCGTGGCCCCGGACGGCGCCATCCTGATCCTGGAGAGTAAGAACAGGCGCATCCAGGCATTCGACCTGGGCGGCAACCCGGCCCCGCACTTTGGAGCGAAAAAGGACAAGTATTACGTTCCCCTGAAGGAGGAAACCACCGCCGTGACATATCTTGATATGGCCGTGGAATTTGTGGGGTATCTATACGTGCTGTCTTACATCACAGACCAGGGTCTCTACCAGTACAGCTTGGACATCTACACGCCCGAAGGGGACTGGCTCTGCCGGACCACCGGTGTTAACGCCTCCAAGTTGGACGTGGATTTCTGGCGAAACGCCTATACCCTCAATTACGAAACCCTCAAATACCCGGACGAAACCCTTCCCTCGGTGACCGAGCCGTCCGTAAGCCAGTGGATACCGTCTACGCCGTAAAGGAAAAGACTTGGACAGGAAGAACTGGATGACAAGGATAGTCTGTTAACGCACTGAGACAGGGAATGCCCCTGAAAAAGACGGTAATAGATGCCGGAGCGGTCCGTTTCCGGCCCATGATGCTCACGGCTGCGGCCGTTGTTGTTGCGGCATCTGTCATGCTGTTTGATCCCATATTCCAGGGCCTGGCCATCTCCTTGATGGCGGGGGAGATGGCCTCGCTTTTTCTATCGCGCATGACCGTGCCTGTGCTATACTACTCGGACAAGAGACGGGGGTTAGGGCTAACAATCTGATTTATGAGGTTAAGAGTGGATCAAGACAATATTATGGTAAGATGTGCCAACTGCGGGGCCAAGAATCGAATCCCTAAAGAGAGGTTGGACCAAGGGCCGATATGTGGCAAGTGCAGGACTCCTTTAAAGGTGACAGAAACTCCTGCTGTTCCTGTTGATGTTACTGATCAAACCTTCAGCCGGGAAGTCTTATCCTTTTCCGGCCCGGTCCTTGTGGACTGTTGGGCCCCATGGTGCGGACCCTGCAGGATGGTTGCGCCGGTGCTTGAACAATTGGCATCAGAATATGCAGGCCGCCTGAAGATTGCAAAACTGAATGTGGATGAAAACCCGGCAACCGCATCCAAATATGGCATTCAGAGTATACCCACCATGCTGCTATTTAAGAACGGAAACCATGTTAACTCACTGGTAGGCGCCCAGCCAAAGCATGAGATAGAGCGGCATTTGGGAACGATTCTTACTACTTGATCAGTTTGAATTTCCCTTTTACGGCACCGCATACGGGGCAATTATCGGGCGGGTTATCCTCGGCGACATAACCACAAACCTGGCAGACATAATAATCGGTCTCACGATCGGACAACATATCGTTCATTGCCTTCTTGTAAAGCTCGGCATGACCGCTTTCAACGTCCTTGGAATTGGAAAAAGCCTTTAATGCCCCTTCCTTTCCCTCATCTGAGGCATCTTTAATCAGTTCGGGATATTCTTCTGCATTTGCCTTGATCTCATTTTGAAAAGCAGTTTCGAGATTTTCCTCTGTGGATCCGATCTTGCCACGCATTAGTAACAGGAACCGGCGGGCATGGACAGATTCCGCCTCGGAAACGGCCCGAAACAGGCGGGCTATCTGGGAATAGCCTTCCACATCAGCTTTTTTGGAAAAGGCTCCGTTTCGGATAGCGGCCTTTGATTCAGCAGCAAAGGCATAGGCAAGGTTTTTTTCTGTTTTTTCCGGCATAGCGTTAGACTCCTTATTTTTAATGATCATATCTGCTTAACAAAATTGAAGCGTTTTGCCCTCCGAATCCGAAGCTGTTGTTTATGGCCTTTCCTATCTCTTTTGCGATCGGTTTCTGGGGTACGTAGAAAAGATCACACCCTTCCCCAGGGTTTTCAAGATTAATGGTCGGATGGATTTTCCCCCTCTCCATCATGAGGGCCGTTGCGATCATCTCGATGCCGCCTGAGGCCCCTATTAAATGGCCGGTCATTGATTTGGTGGAGCTGATGGCCACTTGGTTGGCAGCTTTTCCAAGAGTCTTTTTAATTGCGAGCGTTTCAATAGGGTCATTCAGGAGGGTTGAGGTGCCGTGGGCATTGATATAATCGATCTCTTCAGGGGAGGTATGTGCAGTTTTCAGAGCGTTTTTCATGGCCCGGGCCTGCATTTCTCCATCAGGGTCTGGCGCGGCAATGTGGTAAGCGTCCGACGTGGCCCCATAGCCTGATAGTTCGCAGTAGATATGTGCATCGCGGTTTCTGGCATGATCCAACTCTTCCAAAATAACGATTCCTGAACCTTCCCCCATAACAAAGCCATCCCTCTCTTTGTCAAATGGTCGCGAGGCTTTTTCAGGAGCATCATTCCGTCTACTCATGGCGTTCATGGCTACAAAGCCGCCAAATACAAAGGGCGTAATGCAGGCATCTGCTCCTCCCGTGACCATGATTTTCTCTTCACCCGAAAGGATCTGCTTATACGCCTCAATCATAGCATGATTTGAGGATGCACAGGCAGTAGAGACGCTGCAGGCAATCCCTTTGATCCCGAATGCCATGGTAACGTTCACCGGTACGGAACATATCTGCACATGGGGTAAGCCAAAGGGTGAAACCCGTTTTGGGCCTTTGTGTTTCAAAAATTGCCTGAACCATTTTTCGCAGAGATCCATGTTTTGGGCGCCTACGCCAAGGATGACCCCAATCTTGCCTGGATGAATACGCTTTACGGTATAGGTTCCTTGACCTCTTTCCCCTTCAAGGTAATCCAGCTCCAGACCTGCATCCTCCAGGGCCACTTTCGTTGCGGCCATGGCAAACGCGGAAGTTCTCCCAAGGTATCTGAAATCTTTCCTTTTTCGTAAAAAATCGGTCAACGAAAAAGAATCAATAGTACAGGCGATTTGGGAGTTAAATTGATCCATGTCGCAACTCTCAAACTGAATCTTCTTTGCACCGGACTTGCCCGCTATCAGGGATTCCCAGAATGCTTCCTTGCCAATTCCTATGGGCGTAAGCGGTCCCAGGCCTGTGATGACGACTCTCTTTCGCATCTATTTATCTCCTTTTGGATAACGGTATCTCCTTTATCCTGACAAAAAGTATAGAACATCATGGGTCAAAAGTCAAATATTTGGGTGGAAATTAAGGGAACCCCTTGCCCTGATGACTTTTACCATATAACCGATTCAGGCGATAAAAGAGGGGTAATTTTTCGATTAAAACACAATTCACTAATGAAAACAACAAGATATTGTATATTTCATATTGACAGCATCTATACTTTGTGGTATTGTCATTGATAATTTTGACTTCGACCAGGATGCTACTGTTTCGTACCTCCAAGTCAGGGGTTACTTAGTTACGCCAGTTTCGGATACTGATGAACAGACGCCTCGTCATAATCCTCACCCTTGCAACGCTCCTCCTTTACGCGTGGCCAATGTCGGGCTGGCTTTCCACGCTCGGCCGGGAGCCGGCGACATTTGCCATCCGTTCCCCATCCACGCCTGTTGTTGACAGCAAGCCGTTTATGGTTGCGGAGTTCATAAACCCCGATCCTGGAAAAGGGATGGTCCATGTGGGATCTATTTGCCAACTTCCTGACGGGAAATTAATCGCCGCCTGGTATGGTGGAACAAGGGAAGGGGCCAAAGATGTTGCCATCTTTTTTGCCATAAAAGACCCTGGACATCTCACCCGCTGGTCTAAACCGAAAAGAGTAGTGGATAGGATATCTGCCTCAAGAGAGCTGTACAGGTATATAAAAAAGGTGGGCAACCCTATCATCTTTGCCGGGTCCGGAGACCACCTCTGTCTAATTTACGTCACCATTAGCGCTGGTGGGTGGTCTGGCAGTTCTCTCAATGTCAAAGCATCATCTGACGCCGGAGCCACCTGGAATAATAGCCGGAGACTTACCCTCAGCCCTTATTTTAATATCAGTGAATTGGTCCGAAACAAACCCGTGCCTCTGAGTAGCGGCGGCTTTGCCGTGCCTATCTACCATGAATGCTTGGGGTATTTCTCGGAAATCCTCTGGATCCAGTCCGGGAGGGAGGATGGTGCAAGCGCCTTTCGAAAGAGCAGGATGACGGGGGGACAATCTTTTATTCAGCCATCTGTAGTGGCCTACGGGCCCTCCCTTGCGACCGCTTTCTACAGGTGTCGATCGGATGAGAAAGCTGTTGGAGTCGCTGTTACTAAGGATGCCGGGTTAAGCTGGTCTGAACCACAGACAGTCAACCTGCCAAATCCGGACTCCGCAGTAGACGCTATTCACCTCTCCGATCACCGGATCCTCCTGGCCTTCAACGACAGTGTGCAAAACCGGGAAAACCTGCGACTTGCGGTCTCCAATGATCGAGGCGCTAACTGGATCCGAATTGCAACTCTCGAAAGTACGCAGGGGAAAAAGTATTCATACCCGTACATGATACGCAGCCAGGATGGCCTGATTCATCTCGTTTATACGTGGCACAGGAAACGGATCAAGCATGTGGTATTTAATGAGGCCTGGATCAACGCACAAATGAAAAGGATTGCAAACTAATGCCTTTGGTTTTCTCATTTGTTTTCCCATTTCTTCTTATCATTGCCCTATTGCAGGGAGGGACAGGTCTGCTTGGCAGAGATCTGAGTGGCTGGCGTCCAACCCTGATCCTCGTGCTCATTTCCGCATTTATAGCGGTTACCCCGGTGGGAGGATTGCCATTGGCTCGCTGGATGATGAGCTTCAATGCAAATTTCAGTGTTTCCCTGACGGCGATACTCTTTTGTAAAGTCCTTGAAAGCTCCTTTGGCGTCAAGTTGTTGGACAAAAACGCCCTTTTGACATGTTGGGTATTCTCTTTAACAGCGGGCGTGATACTCTACCCGATGGCATTGGGTCTGGGCAGATTTGATCCATACCAGGCTGGATGGGGTTTTTCCTGGCTGTTTGTGGTGGTCTGTGGTGTTACAATTTTGCTGCTGATCATGAAAAATCGGTTTGCAATAGTTCTGATAGCCGCTATATTAGCCTATAACCTGCGTCTGCTCGAATCCACAAATTTGTGGGACTATCTTGTTGATCCATTTATGGTTTTGGTATCATGTATCGCCTTGAGCAGCCGGTTATTGCGGAAACTCAGGAACAGGGCATAGCACAGGCTCCTAATGGAAAACGGGTGGGAGTTTACTTTTTCGAGTCTATCATATAAGTTGAGTGTAACCTTTTTTGTGGAGACCTCCTTTTACCTGCGGTTTTAACCCCGCTCTTAAACGGGAATCTTAAAGAACCGTGGACGTTGAAACCCTCAATCCAGGTTATACATAAATAATGTCAGAACCAGATCCGAAATCCGAAATCCAAAATCCAAAATCACACAGCGGGCCTATGAGCGCAACTGAATCCCCTGAAATTTCTATAATTGTCCCTGTTTATAACGAGGCCCCGAATCTCCAGACCCTTGTTGAAGATACCCTTGAAGTCATGCGTGCCATGGGACGACTCTTCGAGCTTATACTTATAGATGATGGAAGTACGGACAACAGCCATGAGCTGCTCCGCACCATTAAAAGCAATACCCCCGAACTGTGTGTCATTTTTCTACGCCGAAATTTTGGCCAGAGCGCTGCCATGACCGCCGGGTTCGATCATGCGCGGGGCCACATCGTTGTCACCATGGATGGAGACCTTCAAAACGACCCGCAAAATATTCCCCTACTGATTTCAAGATTAGAGGAAGGATATGATCTTGTTAATGGATGGCGCAAAGACCGTCAGGATCCCTTCATCTCAAGACGTCTTCCTTCGAAGATCGCCAACAGGCATATAGGAATTGCCACAGGAGTAAAACTCCACGACTACGGATGCTCCCTCAAGGCCTACACTAACGATTTAGCCAAAAATTTTCTCCTTTACGGAGAGTTGCACCGCTTTATCCCTGTCCTGGCATGCTTTTACGGGGCACGGATCGGAGAGGTGGTGGTGTCGCATCATCCACGCATCAGGGGTAAGAGCAAGTATGGAATCGATCGCACCTATCGGGTCCTCCTGGACTTGATACTCATGCTCTTTTTTCAGAAATTTGCCACCAGACCTCTCCAGCTCTTCGGCCTCAGCGGTGGCCTTCTTTTTGTCGCGGGTTTTGTTATCGAGCTGTATCTGACATGGTTGAAGCTGTGGCATGGAGAGGACATCGGCAGCAGGCCCCTACTCCTTTTTGGCGCCTTATTGATAATCACGGGAATCGTATTGGTTGCTATAGGTCTTTGTGCCGAATTGATAATCCGCACCTATTATGAATCTTCCGACAAGCGGATCTATACAGTGCGCGAGGTCCTGGAGTGAGGAAGGATATACGCCGCAAGGCAGGGAACCTGATCAGAATCGGAATCAGCGCAGGACTTCTCATTTGGCTCTTTTCCCGGTTCGATCTAAGGGGTGTATTAACCTATTTTGAAGACCTGCAGATATCTATATGGGTTATAGCCTGTTTAATGAGCCTTGTGGCTCAGATCCTGAGCAGTATTCGATGGTGGATATTGTCAAACACCTTCTCGTTCCCAGGGAGATGGCCAACGTACTTGGGATTCTATTTCGTAGGTATGTTTTTCAATCTGTTCCTCCCCACCGGTATTGGGGGCGATCTCTTTAAGGTACACTTCCTCTCACGTGAAAAGGGGGGGAGATTTCTTGCCGCTTTTACTGTTGTGGGGGATCGTCTCTTCGGTCTTATCACCATGTTGCTTATGGGAGCAGCAGCGGTGAAAATATGGCCTGATCTCCTGCCGGCACCTTTTTCAGATTTTCTCTATATTAGCGCTCTGATTATTTTGGCTGCCCTCTTGGGTCTGCCGTTTTTCCAGAGGTCAATCAAGGGTATCTTGCCTGGCGTTTCCCGGCATCTTGCAGGCCTGCTTATCCTCTGGCAAAGGCCTCAGAGACTCCTCTCTGTGCTGGGGCTTTCGTTCTGTCTTCAGGCCTTGGGGATGGGTGCAGTAGCCCTGTTGGGGGCCGGCATAGGCATCAAACTCCCGCTCCCCTTTTATTTTGTCAGCCTTCCCTTAGTGGGCCTCATAACACTTATTCCTATTAGCTTTAACGGGATCGGGGTCAGGGAAGGGGCCTTTATCTATTTCTTTGGCCTCAAAGGGGTAGGGGCAGAAGCTGCATTAGGGCTCGGGCTTCTCTTCTTTTCCGTGCAGATAGCCCTGAGTCTCCTTGGCGGTGTGGCCTATGCTGCCGGTCTTCACCGGCGATCAATAACTGATAGTGCCTAAAGTGACTAAAATTTGAAGTGCCTAAAGTAAGTCAAAGATGACTCTATACAGATATATCATAAACGAAATATGGCCCACTTTTTTGGCAAGCCTGTTCGTTTTTATCTTCATTATGGTGGCGGCGCGGATGCTTTCCATTACCGAATTAATCGTAACTCGGGGAGTGCGTGTTACACAGGTAATAGGGATGGTCGTCTACCTATTGCCCGACATCCTGACATTTGCCCTCCCGGCAGTGACCCTCATGTCCGTGGTGGTAGCCTTTTTACGTCTCTCCGTTGACAGCGAGATTATTGCCCTGAAGTCATCGGGAATCAGCCTTTATCAGATGCTGCCACCTGTGGTAGGGTTTTCTCTCCTGGTTTTTTTTATTGGACTCACCATAAGTATTTTTGTTGCGCCGTGGGGTA
>Ga0222626_1000750_pt1 | contig 16969 bp, 13 predicted proteins | sample AntAcemetageno91_FD_179862 | JGI IMG/M metagenome (GOLD analysis project Ga0222626, IMG submission 179862) | Saline water microbial communities from Ace Lake, Antarctica - #91 | ecosystem: Environmental > Aquatic > Non-marine Saline and Alkaline > Saline | place: Antarctica: Ace Lake | collected...
TGCTAAAATCATATCAGTGGGCTGGAAAAGACCAATACTTATAGCCTGTGATATCAGCATTTGGAAGGGCGGACCGGAAGCTGAGATCTGTCATGATACCTAACCAATCGGCTAATACAGAATTGTCGACAAAACCCTGAAAACCAGCTTCAGTTGTTCGTTATCCGCTTCATCCAGGAGAGAGGTTATCATTGATTTCCTTTCTCCAGGATCTTCAATATGAATAAAGCTGAAGATCTTACCGAGATCCACCTCCAATGATTCCGAAAGCTTTATCAGAGTATTAAGGGTCGGGTTTTCATTCCCTCTCTCGATGCTGCTAAGATATTTGGGATTAATTTCCATTCTTTCGGATAACTGTTCCTGCGTGAGTCCTTTCTTGTTCCTGATTTCCTTTATACGTGCCCCGATCATCTGTTTTTTATTCACCGGCTTTCCCCCCCCGTCATTTTTAGATTCCTCTAATTGTGACAGAGAGCAGACCAGTTAAAAACAATCCCACACACAGAAAAGAATTGACATATTCCTGGCATTGGACTTAGGGTTCAATTTGTCAGGTGGAATTCGGGGTGTATTTGATGCGCGAGGGATGGAATATCTCCTTGTACGTACTATGGAGATCTTTTGACGGCGTTTAAGAAACAGTACAGGCACGAATCGGTCTGGTGTGCATTATACATACTTATATGTCAATTAACAGAATTGTATATATATTATACCTAATTATATCAATTTATATGTGGATACAGGTACGAGGGTACGACGTATCCGTCATAATCCACCTGCTATACGCACACGCAACCAAAACACAGAAACGCAAATATGGAAGCGTAGCCGTTCTCATCCCCCCATCACCCCGGGGCTTTATTTGCCTGGTTGGGTGTATGCACCCTGGCGCGTGGTGGCCGAAGCGGCCTACGGGCAAGAATAGCCGTAAGAACGGTGTGAACTGGTCGCCTGGCTTGAACAATCTGAGTCGGTGGTGAGCGTGTGGCGGGCCTTGATGGAGCAGTTGCGTCTGATCTACCTTTTTTATTAGCGCACCGGATATAGCACCCGAAGTACAAATTGAATCTGCTTCAGACTTTCATCGGAGATGGACTTGACAATATCGGCTATGTCTCTTTCGAGCTGTTTTCGGCTCAATCCTTCTTGCTCAAACCTGAGCAACTCCGGCAGGTCGACGCCCAGAGCCTCCGCAACCTTCACCAGTACAGCAAACGAAGGATTTTGCAGGCCTCGTTCGATCTCCCCGATGTGTTTGTGATTAGTGGCCGCTATTTCCCCCAATGCCTCCAAAGTCCACTTCTTTTCAATGCGAAGGGAACGAATCCGCTGGCCCAATAGGGCCTGAGCTTTTTCTACTGATTTCTCCATAGATCCAATATACCCGTCCAGAGATGCACAATAAACCCTCCGCTTCCGGTTATTATGCTTGACACGGTGGATATATCCGTAGTTATTGTGAGTCCTGCCCATAACGAAAACTTATGGAGTGTGTAGTCAGTGGCTATTTAGATCATGTCTATTCATATCATGTAAGGAGGCTACAGAATGAAACGAATTATGTTGATCGGGATCACGTTGATTATTGTTGTGTTTGCGTGCATGGCGAACACAAAAAAGGTGCACTATGAAAAGTGGTACCAGGAGAGATGGTGCAGGGCCAACGGCGGGCGGGCGGAAGTGGTATTTGAGGACCAAACTCGTTGTGATTGTTTGACGGAGACCCATGCTGTTGAGATGGATTTCGGAAAGAAATGGGCCGAATCAATCGGACAGGCGCTCCACTATTCGATCCAGACAGGAAAAAGGCCAGGCGTTGTGCTGATACTGGAAAAACCGGGTGACTATAAATACTGGAGACGATTGAATACGATAATTAAACATTTTGGGCTGCCCATTGATACTTGGAAGACTGGTGCGTCGGGGGGTGTTGAGTGACGAGGTCAGAGCCGATGCTGCTGTGACGACATTCATTCTGGGGAGCAACCACAGGATGTATTGCCCTTTTATGGTAACCTGGAAGGGGTTTTGAGGGATGCAGCGAACGAGAGCTTAAGCCCTTATCTCAAAATATTCGTTGTTTGAGGTATATAACAGTAATGTTGTGACAATAACGTCAAAACCTGGTCAATCACCCTCAGAATTTTAGTATAAAAGTCCCTTTTCCTCCCCCAAGAATAGTTAGGCGCAGTTCATTTTTTCAAAAAAATTTCCGGTTGTGTCCGTATTTGTCAAACGCATCTGTTATCATATCTGCGTGTCACAGCATAGCCAGTGGTTAACGGACCCAGTTTCCATTGACTTTTGGATGAGTTAGGTATAAACAACATTCAGCAGTATTCCCGAACCAGATTCCTTCTTTCAACCCGCTACGGAAAGAGGATTAGAAATGGTCTACAATTGCCAAGAAACCCCGTTCCTCTGTATAATGAGAGCGGGGTTTTGTATTTTGTTGCCCTGGGAAATACGTATTGTAAGAGATATGGCATTCAAAATGGGAGTGTGTCAACCAAATCAAAAATGCCCCCAAAGTCACAAAGAATAAAATCGTAGGTAGCGGTTGGTAATAGGCCTTTGTCTGATATATTTTACCCTTGTTTATCCCAGTATGTCTAAATAAAAGACCCGAAAGTCTGGTCCATGACAAACCTAACAATGAACCGCAACAAGTACGGAGGAATGCAATAATGCTTGGACTAAAACTGCGAGACGAATTCAAGGGCCGCCGCCTGAAAGGTACGGCCATTGAGCTGACGAATAAAAACAATACCGGAGCAACACAGATACCGGCTGAAGATTTCCTTCGAATCACATACCCGTCTTATGATGTATTGAAAACCCTTGAGGCGGCCGGTCCGAACCAGAGCCGCCCGGTAACGATCAAAGGGCAACGGGGCCAGGGGAAATCCCACCTGATGGGGGTTCTCTACCACGCCTTCAAGGATAACGCCGCCACCCGGCAATGGCTTGAAAGTTGGTCTGATCTATTGGGAGATACCAAGATCAAGGGTATCCAATTGCGCCAAGGCATGCACATCATCAGCGAAAGTCTGCACCGCCAACGCTACAAACATCTCTGGGATTTGCTTTTTGAGAATCACCCATACGGCAGCTACTGCAAAGGAAAATGGGAGGCCCTGGCGGACAAGAAGACTGATGTGCCCAGCGATGAAATTCTACTCGAACTATTCAAGCACACGCCAACGGCTCTGATTTTAGACGAATTTCAGACATGGTACGATGGACTGACCAACACCAAGCAATATCCCTGGCGCACCTGGGCCTTCAATTTCATTCAGATTCTCTCGGAGATCGCCAAGGAACACCCCGACCTTCTGGTTCTTGTTGTCTCCGTTCGCAACGGCAACACCGATGCATTTCAGCAGGTTCAGAGGGTTAACCCGGTAATTGTTGATTTCAAAGGCCCATCGGCAAAAAACGATCGCCTGCGCCTCCTTTTGCATCGCCTCTTCGAGAATCGGATTCAGGTCAATCCCTCAAAAATCGAAGGGCTGATCGGGGCCCATATTTCCGAGTATTTCAGATTGCAGACCACCGCGCCCGCCGAACAGGATCGCCTTCGCGCCGAGTTCATTGCCGCATGGCCTTTTGCTCCGCATCTCATGCAACTTCTGGAAGACCAGGTGCTGATGGCAACCCATGCCCAGGAAACCCGCGACCTCATTCGCGTCCTGGCGGATCTCTACAAGCGCGGCGGAGAGAATATTGCGATTATCACCGCTGCGGATTTTCGGCTTGATGACGAAGCAAGCGGAATCACAGCCTTGCTTGATTCCATGGCCAACCAGCACCACGCCAAACTCCGGGAGAAGGCGCTTCGAAACATCGATGCAGTCAAAGATGCCATTGCAGGAACCGGGCAGAAGCTGCCGCATCTCGAAGAACTGATCGGCGCGCTTTGGTTGCGTTCATTGGCAGAGGTCAACCAGGCGGGGGCCGACCAGGCGACCCTGCATATCGATATTACACGGGATAAGCCGGTGGACGATAATGCTTTTCAAGTCGAACTGGCTGCAATCGTTGAAAACAGCTTCAACATCCATGAAGACGGCAACCGCTTTATCTTTAAGGAGGAGGAAAACCCCCAAGCCAAACTGATTGCCAGCGCCCGTAACGACAAACTTTTTCAAAACGATGAAGACCTAGATCATCTGGCCAAAGAGGCCCGCTATGTCATTGGTGGGAGCGCAGATGTCGCCACCCGCTTCCGCGTCATTGTGTTGCCCCAATACTGGCAGTCAGATCCCTGGTCGAAGGTCGACGAGTGCGACACCCCGCAGTACTGGGATGATCGCATACCGCTGCTCGTACTGCCGGAATCACCTCAGAAAATCGAATCGCAACTGGGCATCTGGCTACGCGAGAATCTGCAAAGCAATCGCAATGTCGTGCGATTCCTGATCCCCCGGGACGCATCGACCAAACTGTTTTCCGATCGCGATCTCGTTGTTTTGGCCCGCTGTGTGTACCTCGCCGAAAGGTGGAAGGCGCAGAATCCTGAATATGGACGGCTTCAAACCAAATACCAGAAGGAGCTGCGTGAAATCCTGAAAGCCCGCTTTAACCGGTTTGCCATTATCTCCAACTGGAATTTCCAGGAACCCGGGAATTGCCGATTCTACATAGAAAGCCACAAAGCGGAAGGCGCAAAGATACCGGATGCCATTGATGCGAATATTCGTGAGAATCTGTTCATCCCTGAAGATTTTCAAGAGTTCATCATGGAAGCAGCGCCCAACAATGATTCGGCTGGTAAGCTGCTCAAAGAATTGAGGGAACCCCGCCCAGCCGAAAAGGGCTGCATCCCCTGGTTGGGTGAAATGCTCATCAAGGAGCGCATCATCCGCCTCTGTGCCAAGGGCCTTATCGCCATCAACCTGCGAGGTATGGAATATCTACAGATTCAGGATGGTGAGACAGAGGACATGGCCTGGACGCGTATGCGTGGAAAACTGGGCACGGGGAAGCATCTCGATGAAACCCATATCCTCCTGCCTCAGAATGTACCCGTCACCGGTGTCGTCACACCCACCCCGGAGCCTGGCACCGATGTGAAACCACCCTGGGGTGAATCCGGCGGTACTCCGCCTGTGACACCCATAAGCGATATTGGGGGGGCCGGCTCTACAACGGGCGGTGATTCCGGTCCCGGCGGCATCTTTGACGGTGGCGCAACCTATACACCATTCGAAGCACCGGCAACCTCATCACTCAACCTCCTGGGAAAAATCGAAACCTGGGGCGTCGGCGCCGGTACTCAAATCCGATCTTTGGAACTCAAGATTGATCAACTGACGGGCGCGCAACTTCAGGAATTGATCAAAAACCTGCCGGACGGCATGACCTATGAGATAGGTCTTGAAAAGGAGAATAGCTGATGGCGCTTCCCCTCGAACTGGTCCGAACGTTACAAAGCTCACAGCCAACAGATGCATGGCCCGCCATTCTGGCGCATGCCTGGCATATTTGCTCACAACCAATACTTGTCGGTAAAGCCGAGTCGGAAATTGTCAAGCGAGATCGCGCCATTGGCGATGTGGACCTCTACCTGACCACTGCCGGTTGGGATCTGTGGTCGACTTACGAATCATCGGTAAAGCGAACGTCCGAGGCGCTGCCGCAATGGTGGGATGGGCATTCACCCGGTCGTGGAGTATTGGTGCTTGATGCTTTATCGCTGCGTGAAGCACCCTGGATTCTCAGCCAGGCGGAAGCACGCGGGTTTACAGTTCACAGCGCCAAACCGACCGGTGCGGAGTTACCCGCCGACACGACGCCCTTTGCCAAAGCCCTCGGCTTCAGCCAGCGTTCGGCGCTGAGCAACAACGGAGCCGGCGGGTCGCACCGTTTGCCCGGCGCCCGCACTGAATCGACAGACATCGAATGGACTGCCTGTGCGGAATTGATCGGATCGGAACCGGATTGGGTCTTCTGGCATCACTGGCCGGATCACCGTCTGCACGATCATGACAACCCGGGAAAGGGGCTCTCGTCACTTAGCAAGGAGATTGAATCGCACCTGACCGGCGATGACTTTTGGACCCTTGTTAGTCGTCTAGCCCATGGCCGCCGTTTGATCATCACATCGGATCATGGTTACGCGGCCAGTGGATTGTTCCCGGATTCCGATAAAAAGCAGAACGAATACCTTAAGAAAATCTACAAAGGCGGCCGGTGGAATAGCGACCAAAAGGAAGCCGGCGCCTGGGCGCCGCCCATTGATTTGGCGATTCAGAGCGTCCATGGGCATCACCTGTATATGAATGGCCGTCGCAAATGGAAGAGCGCGGGCGGCTATCCCACACTCACGCATGGCGGGTTGACAGTGTTGGAAGTTGCCGTGCCTTTTATCGAAATCAGCAGGGGGCAATAACATGGCAAAAGACCAACCCTGGAAAGACAAGGGAATGAAAAAGGCCGAATGGCTGGCGGAGGAAGTCGCGAAAGCGGTCGGCGCGGGAAAACCCTGGGAATGTGAGACCGTCGATTTTTCCGATCCCAACCGCCCGCCGACCTGCATTGAAGTGGATTTCCCCATCCTGCCCATTAATCAAATTGCGGCTATTGAAGGCAATGCAGGTAAGCCCATTTATCAGATGTCCAAGTGGTGGGCGCGGCGGCGCAGCAGCGTTTTTCGGGCTATGCTGCTGGCTTCGGCCATCAAGTCTCCTGACGACCCATCCGAAGCGGCCAAGCTGGTATGGGATGCCTACTACGGGAACCACCAGAAAAAGGGTGTGTTTAAGCATCTCAAGGTGGCGGACATTTTCATGGGCGGCGGCACCACCGTTGTCGAAGGCTCGCGACTTGGAATGCAGATGTACGGCAATGATCTCAACCCCGTGGCATGGTTCATCGTTAAGAATGAGATGGCTAAGGTTAATAAGGCAGAAGTTGAAGCCTTACTGGCAGATATCGAGGCCGAGGTCAAGCCGCAGATTATGCCCTTTTACACCTGCGATTGTCCGCGTGGCCATAAGGGTAAATGGACCCAGGTCAGTACGGAAGAAGTCATGAGTGATGATTTCGATCCGCTGGCCCTGACGCCTGATCAGCGCAAGGATTACCGATACGAAGGCCCCGAGATCATCTACGTTTTCTGGGCCAAGCACGGTCCCTGCCAAGTTACCGGTTGTGGTCACCGCACGCCGATTATGTCCAGTCCGGTCATGGCGGTAAAGACCATTTCCGTGAAATATTGGATTCACCAATGCTCTGTTTGCCATAGCGAATATGATCTGGAAGAACGCGAAGCGCGTATGGCCCCCGGTGTATCCCTGGTGGTGGCTGAGACGGAACGGCCGTTTACTATTTTTCAGGAGGAGATAAAGTTTGGTGGAGATGGATTGGCTGTTTGTCCGATCTGTGGTGAAGTATTGACCGTTATACGAAGAGGCAAACCCAAAAAGAAAAAGGTCGAATTGTCATTGCTTGTTCATCCTGAATGGCTCCAGGGTGAACCGGGGCATGATGCAGACGGACGCGAATACGGTGGAAGCGCCGATGATCCGGTTGAAGACACCATTCGCTGGAATCAGGCCCGTGCGACGAAATGTCGTCTGTTAGAGGTGCGGGGGAAGCTGCCGGATGAGGTAACATGCCCGGAGACCGGGGTGGTATTTAAGACCGGCAAGAAAGGCGGCACGGTTCCCAAAAAAAGTAATTTCGCTTGCGGAGCGTGCGGAAAAACCCAGGACATTCTCGACAGCATGAAAACGATAGGCAAGAATGGTCCGGTTGCCATGTACTCTATCCAGGGCTATTGCCCTGAGTGCCACAGAGAAGGCCAGCTCTACGGAGGCCGATTCTTTATGCCAGTTGATGATAGTGCTCCGTTCGACGCCGCACTCCACGAATGGGAAGCACGGAAGGGCACGGATTTGAAGGATTATTGGCCGCAAAGCGAGATCCCCTATGGTTTTATGACCGGTATTGCCAATGGGGACATCCGAACCGGGCATGGGTTTACCCATTGGTGGAAGATGTTCAACCCGCGACAATTGATTGTCCATGCCTGCCTGATCAAAGCCATCCGTAATGTTGGTCATTATACTGATAATAAACGTTTCTTTGTGCTTGGGGGTTTTCAACAGTTCTTGCGTAACGAAAACATGTTCTGCTTCTGGCATCGAAGCCACGATCACTTTGCACCGGCTCTTTCTAATAATAATTATCACCCGAAGGATGGTGGTATTGAGGTTGGTGCATTATGCCCGATAGGTTATGGCCCATGGTTATCAACGCTTGGTGGACTGCGACTAACATTGGAATGGGTCAAGAATCCTTGGGAACTGGTGAGCAACGATCGTTTATCAGGATACGCACCGGAATTAGATGGTAATCTCAATGGTAAAAGCGAAAAAGTATCCCCAAGCGACCCGGTTCTTAACTCAGCAGCTTTGGCCTGTAAATCCTCCACGGAACTAGTTTCCGAAGGCAATGCATCCTACGACCTTGTTGTTACCGATCCTCCCTTTGGCGGATTGCTTCACTATTCCGAGCTTGCGGATTTTTTCTATGTCTGGCTACGGTTGGTTCTTAAGGACAAATACCCGGATTATTTCTCGGCGGAATACACACCCAAAACGCTGGAGGCAGTTGCTAATCGTGCCCGCCAACCCGGCAAAGACGAAGTAAGCGATAAATACAATGCAGACATTTTCTATCAGCGTTTATTGACCGCCTCCTTGAAAGAAGCCCACCGCGTCCTCAAGCCTGGCGGCCTTCTCGCTTTCACCTTCCACCACAGCGAAGACGCACCGTGGGTGTCAGTCCTGGAATCGTTGTTTGACGCGGGATTCTACCTTGCGGCTACCTACCCGATTCGTAGCGACGAAACCAAAGGCACAGGTGAGTTCGGCTCCAAGAAAATCGAATACGACATTATCCACGTATGCCGTAAACGCGATAATGAACCAAAACCCATTTCTTGGGCCAAACTCCGCAGACAAGTCCTTCGAGATGTGCGCGAACTCCAAAACCTGCTGGAACACCACCAGGAAGAAGGACTGCCTGAAGCCGATCTTCAGGTAATTCGCCGTGGCAAGGCGCTGGAATACTTTTCCCGCCACTACGGCAAGGTTTACAAGGACCAGGACACGCCGATAACTGTGCTGGAGGCCTTGCTCGGTATTAACCAACTTCTTGATGAAGAAGCCGGCGGCATCAAAGAACCGCCTCCATATAACGCAGAGCCTTTTACCCGTATGTTATTACGTCTCTTTGACGGTATCAGCGAACTGCCCCGGGACCAAATTCAGAAATTTCTGAGGGGCACAGGCTCCGCACCCTCCGACTACGTTAACCGCGACTGGGTTTACGAGGAAAAGAAGGTCTTCTATTTAACCCCACCCTCGGATCTGGCGCAATCATGGATCGGGAAGCAACGAAAGGGAATGACCAGTGATTATGACCAGGCAATGTTCTTTATCGGGGCCTGCTTCGAAAGCAGCGGCATCAATGCCAATGATACGCTGAACAACGCTAATTTCAGACCCCATCCCTCCCTCGGGGCGATTCTAATCTGGTTCAAAAATCATGGCGCAAACTCGCCAACCCGCAATGCAGCCATCATGGCATCAAAGCTTTATCATCATTGGGAAGCGAAAAACCAGCCCAAGGTCGAACAACTTTCACTATTCGACAATCTTGGCGAGGAGGAATTCTAATGGTCCAAATGCGCTTCAATCGCGGCTGGCCCCGCCGTGGGTTCGCCCTCTTGTGGGACGCGGAGGTATTGGCCGATCTGACCGAGCCCAAAGCGGTTTTGTCGTTGCGACAATTCTTCGCACAGGTCGATGCCTGGCCGGAAGACCTGCCTGCCGCCAACGGTGATGCCATGGTCGTTTCCGGTTTTGAGGGTTGCCTGGATATCCTCGATGGCCATGACGCCGAGCGTTGGATCGAGACTGATCTCAAGGAGGCGGTCCTTTCTTTTCAGGATTACTATCAAGGCCAGGCCGGTTTGATCTTATGGGTTCCCAGTGGCCGGACCCGAATCTCAATGAAAGGATCGACCGAACAATACTACTGGAAACACCGAGAGTCCGGTCCTGACGGTTTGCCCATTGGCCGCCTGTTGTTCTCGGGTGCCGAGAATGAAGTTGAGCGCATTATGAACACTGACGACAACAACACGGATTACGATGGCAAGTATTGGGCTGGTCTTCATCATCCAAGGATCAGCTAATGTCGGAGACGGCCTACCAACCAGGACAGAGGGTCCTCCATTCCGAGTTTGGCGAAGGCATCGTCGTCAGTACCACAGCCGATGGGTATGTCCGGGTATTCTTCCCTACCGGTGAACGGCAACTATTCCGAGACGCCATCCGCCCGGCACAAAGCCGTGCCGAACAGATGCTGGCGAATGTGGCCGGCGGTGAAGAGCGCCTCCGCAATGCTCGGCTCCACATCGAATCGCACGCATTACCGCTGATGGACAATGCTGCCGCCCTTACCGCCGCAAGGATCGATTTACTGCCGCACCAGGTGGTGCTGACTCACCATATTGCTACCGCTTCTCCACGACGTTTCCTTGTGGCGGATGAGGTCGGTCTGGGTAAAACCATCGAAACGGCGCTGATCCTCCGCGAACTGACCAGTCGCGGGGAATTGACCCGCGCCCTGATGGTGGTTCCGGCGGGCCTGGTGAACAACTGGCATCACGAACTAAACGAAGTTTTCAACCTCGACTTCGAGGTATTCGGTGCCCAGGGCGATGTCACCGATCGCAGGAGCAATGCCTTTGCCAAGCACGACCGCCTGATCGCCAGCGTGGACACACTCAAACGCCGTGCGCGCATTAAGCGGCTCAAGGAAGCGCCGCCGTGGGATTTGGTGGTCTTTGACGAGGCGCACCATCTCTCGGCTTACAGAATGGGCAGGAGGGTCCGCAAAACAGAAAATTACAAACTCGCAGAGGCGTTGCGCGACCATGCCCGTGACCTGTTGCTACTCTCGGCCACACCGCATCAAGGCGACCATTTCCGTTTCTGGATGCTGATCCAGCTGTTGAATCCCACGTTGTTCAATGGTCCTGATGAAATGGTCAGCGAGCGCCATCGCCTGAACACGGTGGTTTACCGACGCACAAAGGCCGATGCCTGCACACCGGACGGCTCACAGCTCTTTGCCCGGCGATGGGTTCACACGGAATCCTTCACCATGTCGATGGCTGAAAAGGCATTTTACACCAAACTGCGCGAATACCTGATAGACGGATTTGATCTTGCCAAGCAACAAGGAAACAAGGGCCGGGCACTTGGATTCGTTATGACGATCTTCCAAAAAATCGCCGCCTCCAGTTTTGCGGCCGTTCGCAGCACTCTCCGTCGCCGTCAACTCAGCCTGACCATCCATGAGGCCATATTAAAAGATCAGGCACTCGACATTGACGGACATGTAGCGCTGATGGATGAAGCTCGCAAAATCATCCACACCGAAAAACATTTGCCGGATGACCGGATTGGAAGGATTGAAGTCGATCAGATCCTTACGGATCTAAAACTTCGGTTGATCAAGAATTTGGACGATGAGGATCTGGCCATGGCCGCCTCATCGGATTCCTCAGAAATTATCACTGCGGAAGGCGAGGACTTGGCTGCTGCATCCGTTTCAATGTGTCTTCCCGAGGAGCGCCTTCGTATTGCCGAATTGCTTGAAGCATTTCCAAAAGAGCGAGAAACCAAAATTGATAAATTGCTTCGCGGATTAGGCGCGTTGTGGAACCAGAACCCTAAAGAAAAAATTGTCATTTTTGCCACGTACCTGGCGACCGTGGATCTCCTCTCCCGGGAGATCGAAACATCCTATCCGGGCCAGGGTGTCGTCGTATTGCGCGGCGGCGACCACGGCATGAAATTGGCGGCCGAAAAGCGATTCCGCAAAACAGACGGGCCTCGGATACTGGTTTGCACCGCCGCCGGTCGGGAGGGTATCAACCTCCAATTCAGCCGCATCCTGTTCAATTTCGACCTTCCCTGGAACCCGATGGATGTGGAACAGCGCATCGGCCGTATCCATCGTTATGGGCAAAAAGATACGGCTCAGGTTTATAATCTTGTGCTTTCGGACACCATCGAAGGCAAAATATTCCTGCTTCTGATGGACAAACTTAACGAAATTGCGCTTACTTTAGGGAAGGTGGATGAACACGGCCATGTCACAGAGGATCTTCGCGGACAGATCCTGGGGCAATTGAACGACCGCTTGAGTTACGACCAGTTGTATCGAGAGGCCCTGTCGGACCCTGAACTTAAACGCACCCGGCAGGAGCTGGAAGCGGCCATGTCAAATGCCGACGAGGCCCGCAGGGTGGTCTTCGAGCTTTTCCAAGATCTCGACCGTTTCAGCCTTGATGAATACAAACCGCTGGCCGATATTGATGAAAGTAAATCTCGCATCCTTGAGTTTTTAAAACAGGCGCTGCATGGCGAAGGGGGAAGCCTGCGACAGATCGATGAGAAGCGTTTCGCCGTAAACCTAAACGGCGCCGGCGATCCTGTTGTCTGCACCCTTGATCGCGACCTCGCACAGGAAGACGACAGCCTGGTTCTAATGGGCATTGACCACCCAATTATGAACACATTAATACAGCGTTGGCGAACAGCTACTCGTGATATTCTCGGCGCGACGGCCGGAATGGGTCTTGATTACCCAGCGGCGCTCACAGTTTGGCGGGTCCAGTCATTCGGGAGCGGATCAGACGCAGGAACTCACGTTATTCCAATTGCCGTCAACACCAGCGGCAGGCGCATCCCATCTCTTGAGAAGCAATACCGGACCTGCTTCAGCGCATCACCGGGCCAACCATCACTTGAACCGGAAGAGCGATTCCGACTGCTGCATGATCATGTGGAACCAACCCTTCAAAGGGAACTTCTTCATCGCGGTATCGCCAGTCCCGAGAAAGGTTATTCGACTGAGCTGTTGGGGTGGGTGGAAATTCAATAGGATCTGATTCGTATTAATGAGGGAAATTGTGATTATTGACTTCTGGATGGATTACTAAAAGGAAACCAAAAAGGAACTTGTGCGCGAAAAAAAACAGGGGGATTTGTTCGATTAGGATAGAGCCTCGGGCATTAATAAACCGTTTGGGGCGGTTTGGGGGGGATGGTTTTCGGGGATGTTACTTCTTAAGGTTTTGAGCTGCGTTTTGAGGCAGACCTTATTTTCTCATTGTAGGCGTTAACACCATAAAGGATTTTTTCTTTCCCATCATTTGAATCAAATTGAGTAAGGGCCTCAATAATCCGTTCCGATGTTAGTAAAGCCTTCTTTGCGTTTTCCAGGCTCTCAACAGTTCTTTCACCCAGCCTATAATCAGCCTTTATCCTCTGACCTGCCAACATCGAAAGTTTTGATTGAGCTTCTTTTATTTCTTTTATGCCACAATTTCCAAGATATTTACTTATCTCACCATGCCCAGCAGCATTTTTATTGATAGTTATTCCTGCATCCTCCAATAAATTAACTCCAACATTGTAGGCAGCATAATATGAACGATTGAATACTGACCGGCAATTCGCGGGCGTGTCTCTCTCTAACAACCCTTTGGCCGTGTCAAAGAAATCTCTCGGATCCACGATCAAACCTACATAATATCACATGAAAGTCTAATTTTGTCCCTCTCAGGGTAGGGGACTTCAGATACCCATTCTGTTATAAAAGCATCTTCCCATTCAATCACCCGGCTAACATCACCAGTAATCTCAATATCTGCATTGACCCATTTATCGGAAGTTTCAGGATCATAATCGAGAGAAAATGAGATCTTTTGAACTGTTGGGAAATGTTTCTTTATTAGACTTTCAATAAGCCACAAATACCCAATCAATGATTGATTTGCACAGAAAAAAACAGCTTCGTCATTACGCGCCACTTCAACTGATTGTACTTCTAAGGAAGGAGCCAGTTTCTTCAGGCTTTTATCAAAATCGGAAAGGAGTGCACCATACTCCTCTAACCACATTTCTGTATCTCCTGGTCCTGTCCCCTGCTCTTTCTCAGGCGAATTGAAAACTGCTAGGTCAATTTCCCTGTATAGATCTGAAAAGCATAATGACGAGGTAATCATTTGTTTATCTCCACATTCAACTTCCTGAGAATCGTATAGAATCGTTCATGGACTTTGCCGGCCTCATCTATCTTCTTTACAAAACTGTCCATATCTTTATAAATGAATTCGAAGTTGAAATTCACGACACAAGCCCCAGGAAAGCTTTTTGACTTTTTCAAATCTAACTCAAACTGACCGTCTTGTTCGTCGTCCCATACAAGGTTAATCTTGGGGCTGTATTGAGCCCTAACAAGTCCAAGTTGAACTTGAAGACTCTGGTGATTAATACCCAAACTTTCATCAAAGCTTGCCTCATCGTCGGTATCTGAAAAAGTGATGTTGCCGCCGAAATTAATTCCGCCTAAGGTAATAGGTGTGTGTCGCAGCACCCTTCCAAAATACTCTTTCGGGATCGAAATAATCGGGCTTTCTAAAGGCGTGTTAAAATGGGTATCTTTAATCTGATAGCGATGCTGTTCTATGATAATTGAAATCCACTTGTAGGTTAGAGTTGTCACGAGAGGGGTAGATATATATTGTGTGAAAGGAGGGTGCTCTTTGGAAACCCCTTCTATTATCGATTTAAATGGTTCTTTTTCAATTGGGAGGATCTGGTTATTAATTAAGAAATCATGATTAAGTATCTGAGGGTTTTGACTTCCCAGGAATACGATAGAAAAGAATTTAGGACTGAAAATAGGCATCTTTTTATTTAAATAAAGCGTTAAATCGTTTAATAATTCCTGATTTTGCAAAAATGGCAGCACAAACAGACATCGAATAACTATTAATAGGTTTTCTTTGCATCTGTCAAGAAAAATGGAGCAGAGCCTTTAGCGCTGAGAAATCTGTATCGACACGGTAATAGTCCCAGAGGACAAAAGTGCCTGCGCTGGTGAATAGGATCGTCAATATGAGAATTCTAAGAAAGGCCCTCTGGTGTTTTTTGTTCATAGCGAATTAAGAAAAAATACTCAAGGGCATTCATGAAGTCAATGTTTTTTGAGTTAGGTAGGGGAGGGGTTCGAACTGGAAGGGAGACACGTAAATCCAAGATTTCATCTGTACATAGTTCCGAGGCATGGCAAAGAACATGAAAAGAAATTGTGGCCCCAGAAGGACCCGGGATGAGGGTGTAAGTTTTGGGAGGGGAGAGCCCGCCGGCTATACGACTTTTTTTGTAGGCAGAAAATAGAATCTTGTACCAGTACTGTACTGAACCAGGCTTTCAATAAAAAAGGGCTTGCTGCGAACTGCCGTAAGCCCTTGATATTCCTGGTGGAGCTGAGGGGGATCGAACCCCTGACCTCATGACTGCCAGTCATGCGCTCTCCCATCTGAGCTACAGCCCCTTTTCCTCTCTGACACCTTTGAAAATTGAACATTTTTCAAAGGTGTCTTTTATATACCAGAGACTTACCGGCCATGTCAATATGATATTGACATCTTTATTCAGTCCTTAGTATAATAAATCTTTATCGAGGCTATTGAAAATATTGCCGGAGTGGTGAAACTGGTAGACGCGCTGGACTCAAAATCCAGTGGACCTTGCGTCCGTGTCGGTTCGATTCCGACCTCCGGCACCAGCTAAAATCAATAACTTACATCAATAAGCCCTTTTTCGGAAGGGCTTATTTTTTGGGTCTGGTCAACGTTTTCGTCACCATCATACGTAGATTCAGAAATCCCTGCATATTGGGTCGGCACCATCCAATATCTGATATTGCCAATTAATAATATCTAAGGGATCCAGCAGTGTCAGTGTACCCGAATCGGCTATGGTATCCCAGTTGAGCCGGTCGTATGAAATGGGTTTGGATGTCCACCCAACGGATATATGCAAATGGGGCATCAGGTTAAAACCGGACTGGCCCGGATCGGCTAACGTTCCCATGATATCCCCCTGTTTTAGCCCCCTGCCGATATGAAGACCCTTGAGAGGATTTGTGTGACCGTAAATCGTGGAAACCCTGCCGGTATCCCTGTCCGGGAAAGCGTGTTCAACTATGACAGAGTTGCCTAAGAAATCATTGATGATGCTGACTACCACGCCGTCAAACATGACCGGGATCCTAATTTTTTCATCAAGACGGACGATCCTGTCTTGCTGATCCTTGTACAGGAACAGATCCAGCCCCTCGTGCGGTGTATTCCGCGTCCCTTTATCGCCCCACCACTTGCACACAGCATGGAATAACATGCCGGGACAGAAGATCCATTCCTTTAAACCGGGGGCACCCAGTCCATTTTCCCGGATCAGCCATTCGGTGAACCGTGTCCTGTTTAAAGATGGCATCATAGAGAATTTATGGGTGTATAAGAGGGAGGCCAGGTGGGAGGGTCGAGTCCCATGCGCCCCTTAGGTCATTTGGTTTTTCAGTTCAGATATTATCGCCGGTACCACTTTTCTTACATCGCCAACAATTCCGTAATCGGCTATCTTGAAAACTTCAGCATTGGGGTCTTTGTTGATGGCAATGATCATTTTTGACGCGCTCATGCCGGCAGTATGTTGAATAGCGCCTGATATTCCGCATCCCACATAGAGTTCGGGTCTGACTGTCTTCCCGGTCTGACCGATCTGACGGTCGTGAGAAACCCAACCGGCTTCCACAGCAAATCTGGTTGCTCCCAACTCTCCGTCTAATAATTCGGCCAATTCCTTTATCATATCAAAGGTCTCTTTGTCCCCGGCCCCCATGCCTACGGCAACAATCCTCTCTGCATCCTGAATATTCACACCCTCGCTTGCCCCTTTAACACTTTCAAGGATCTTCACCTTGCAGGTATCTTCATCAAGCTGGAGCTCAAGATCAATTATCTGACCCTCTCTACTGTCATCTTTTTCGGGCAATGCCATCACACCGGGCCTGACAGTGGACA
>Ga0222626_1000751_pt1 | contig 16950 bp, 11 predicted proteins | sample AntAcemetageno91_FD_179862 | JGI IMG/M metagenome (GOLD analysis project Ga0222626, IMG submission 179862) | Saline water microbial communities from Ace Lake, Antarctica - #91 | ecosystem: Environmental > Aquatic > Non-marine Saline and Alkaline > Saline | place: Antarctica: Ace Lake | collected...
CCGTTACCGTTGTCATGGGCAGGGTTTTACCGTTTTGACCTGTCCTATAAGAGCCGGCGGACGGCTTCTGAGAGGATTTCGCTCAGGATTCTGGATCGGCTCAGGGGATTTAAAAAAAGACTGTATTATTCCCAGGGGTTGAGTAAAGAGCTCAACAGGCCCATTTACGGGTTTCAGCGCTGGGAACCTGTGGTAGAAGGCCGCTGCACCATTCATATGCCTTGGTATGACAGGCGTGACTGGAAGAGACTGAATCTCGAGGTGGAACCGGGCGATGCGGATTATCGCGTGGTCTTGCATAGTGTTTATGATCAGACCCTGTCGGTGCAAAGAGGCAGGCTTTGCGTGGACGTACCCGGTTTGGACGGGCCTCTGAGAAAAATATCGATCATGTGTCCTGGAAGACCTCGTTGGCGCCTGTTGGGGTTTTCCTGCGACCTGGATTGAGGCGTGAGGTCGAGTCGACGCATTGAAAACTCATCGGGACAGATTGAACGGCGGTAAAAAAGCGGGCGGGCTTGTCAAAAAGTCCATGCCGGGGTCCCCATTGATAAGTATCATCACCGTTGTTCACAATGCTGGGGACGCCCTGGTGAGGACCATCGATGAAGTAAGAAAACAAACCTATCCTCATAAAGAACATATTATCATAGATGGTGGATCCACAGACGGAACCCTGGAAATTCTGGAAAATGACAGCGACATCGATTACTGGCTTTCTGAAGTCGACCAGGGTATCTATGATGCCATGGATAAGGGGATCGAAGCTGCTGATGGGTCATGGCTCTATTTCTTGGGCGTTGATGATGTTTTCAATAGTCGGGATACGCTGGAGAGCATATACGGGGGCCGCTTTATGTTAGAGGATACGGATCTTGTGCTGGGCAACGTGTACACTCAAAGAGGGTTGTTCAAAGGCCGGTTTGGCCGTGCGCTTTATTTCAAAAACACCGTTCATCACCAGGGCGTGTTCTATCGGAGTCATGTCTTTGACCGGTTTCGTTATTGCCGCCCACTGAAATCAGGCCATGCCAGACGGTGGTATGGTATCTCAGGCGATTACAGATTGAATCTCATGCTGTTCCTTCAGGGGGCTTCCTGCATTTACGTGGATAAAACTATTGCAAGATGCCAGGGCGGTATCTCAATGCAAGGGCAGCTACGCGGGTATATGGAGGAGATCCACATAAGACACGAACAGATGGGTTTCTGCAAGGCCATTTTTTTTGACCTCTTCACCCTTTTGAGGTATCTCTACAAGAAAATTTCGTAGCCGTTCATGGGTTCAGGGTTCAGAGGTTCCAAAAGATAAATGGTGGTTCAACATTAGGGGAAGAATGGTATTTTTCGGGTTGCCAATAGACTGTAGGCTTTCTTTGCGTCTTTGCGTCTTTGCGTGAGACCTTTTCTGTTTCGGTTTATCCGGGTTAGGCGAGGGCACATTTTGTTAGATATCATTGTCGTGAATTATAACAGCACCGATTACCTGTTGGGTTGTCTGGGATCTATATTTGATGCCGCCCGTGGCATGGCCGTGAAAGTATGGGTACAGGATAACGCCTCAACAGATGATGTGGATCGGGTGAGCACCCTATTCCCCCAGGTGCGGCTGACTAAAAATGCCCGCAATTTGGGGTTTGCCAGGGCGATAAACAGCGGGCTCAATCAAGGTTCTGCGCCTTATGTATTAATACTGAATCCCGACATTATTATCCAGGAAGGATTTTTTGGGCCAACCATAAAGTATATGGATGACCACCATGACGTGGGGATCCTCGGCCCAAGAATCTTGGACAGTGATGGGGCTGTCCAGGGCTCTGCAAGATTGTTTCCGAATCTGCTCACCGCACTGTTCGGGCGAAAGTCTCTGCTAACCAAGATTTTCCCTGATAACCCGATCACACGGGAAAATATCCTGACCGGCAAAACGGATGGGATAACCCCCATAGAAGTGGATTGGGTCTCCGGGGCCTGCATGTTGGCGAGGAGAGCGGCGATAGAAGACGTGGGCGCCATGGATGCGCGCTTCTTTATGTACTGGGAGGACGCTGACTGGTGCAGAAGAATGTGGCGAAAGAGCTGGAAGGTCGTCTATTTCCCTCGGCCTTCCGCCATCCATTATGTGGGCGTCAGCAGCGAGAAAAACGTGTTTCGCTCTGTTCTGGAGTTTCACAGGAGCGTTTACCACCTCTTTGAAAAGCATGCAGAAAAACCCCATAAATTTCTAAAGCCAATCATTTTCTGGGCGCTTATTTACCGCTTTTTCTTTGTCCTCGCGTTTCAATTAGTCGGTAAATTCTTTCGCATCTTTAAGAATTATCCTGACTATGAAGCAGCTATTGACGCAAGGCCGTCAGGTCACAGGATAAAGATTGTCAGATTTATAGCACGTCTGAACATAGGGGGGCCCTCCATACACGTTCATCTGTTAACTACTGGTTTAGACGCAAACAGGTTCGATTCGATCCTTGTCACGGGTAAGATTGCTCCCCAGGAAGGCGATATGAGCTATCTCTTCGATGATTCCTCAGAGACTAAGCCAATCATCATTCGTGAATTCCAGAGAGAGATAAGCCCTTTAATCGATTTTAAGGCATTTTGGCAAATCCTAAAAATTCTCGCTCGGGAAGATCCTGATATCGTTCATACGCATACGGCCAAGGCAGGGACGAGCGCCAGGATTGCTGTGATGATGTATAATCGGGTAAGAGGTAAGAACATCCAAACGGTTCATACCTTTCACGGGCATATTTTTGAGGGGTATTTCAGCTGGGTCAAATCGCTCATGTTTGTTTGGATTGAGCGGTTTTTGGCACGCTCGACAGATGTGATTGTATCTATAAGCGGGACTCAGAAAGAGGCGCTTTCCGAAAAATTCCGGATCGCGCCGGCTTCCAAAATTAAGACTATCCCCTTGGGTTTTGATCTGACACCTTTTTTGAAAAGCCATGAATTAAAGGGGCGGTTCCGACAGGGCCTTGGGATAGATGATGACGCCTTGCTTATCGGAATCATTGGCCGATTGGTGCCTATAAAGTGCCATGTTATGTTTCTTGATGCGGCTAAAATATTCCTTGATCAAAATCCTGGAATCAACGTAAAGTTGGTTGTGGTAGGGGATGGTGAATTGAGGGAAGAGCTTACAGGATATAGTGACAGAAAAGGTCTGTCAGACCATGTCCTGTTTTGCGGCTGGAGGAGGGATCTCCCCGAGGTCTATGCTGATGTGGATATTCTGGCCCTGACCTCCCTAAACGAAGGAACCCCTGTTTCAATTATTGAAGCTATGGCCTCCTCCACCCCTGTTATTGCTACTAACGCCGGAGGCGTTTTTGATCTGTTAGGGCCACAAAACGGGCACCCGGCATACCATGGCTTTAAGGTATGCAGGAGAGGTATCCTTTGCAGGAAAGAAGATGCTACAGGATTTGCAAAGGGATTAAAATACCTTGTTGAGCTCGACAACGTCAGAAGAGAAGCGATGGTCAGGGAAGCGAGGGTTTTTGTTGAGCAGGCGTTTTCTGCAAGGCGGCTTCTAAGAGATATGGAAGAGCTCTATACCGGATTGATGAAGGGACACTGATTCGTCTCTGGATCCCATGCCATCATGAAGTGAGAAAGGACAAGGGAAATATGGAAGGTGGGCCCCACGCAAAAGAGCATTTTGGATCGATCGGTTGGAAAGTAGCAGGCCTCAATCAACCTCTTCCCAATCCATGAATGCAAGCCCGGGAAACAGGTTATCCTGGACCAAAATATTTGGATTGAGATATGAGGCGCTCTGGGTGTTTAATTGACAAGGGCAGTTGGACATCATAGCATTAACCGAAATCATTAACTGATTTCAGGCCGCGACACAGGGCTGGTGGTTCCACTAAACAGTGTTGAGGCCCTAACCGGTGCCATCAATTATCTGTTCGAAAATCCTGACGTCAGGGAGAAATATTGAAATCCCTGAAGGAGATGGGCTGATGCAAGAGAAAAGAACTCGTGGGTTATGCGATGACTTTTGTAGAACGAACGTTTTCAGAAAGGTGGCTCTTGGACGACATGGAATATCTCGATTCAGGAATAGTAAGAAACGGCAGTGTTAAAAAATCTGGTTTCAATCAAGAGTCTGTGATGAGAAAAAGCAGAAAAAGCCTTCTTAACCGTCGAGTTGAAGGCGAGTCAGGATAGTGCCAGCGCGAAACTTCTTGAGGGTTTCCGGTGTGCGTCTGGCCGTTATACTCGGGGGCCTTGCTGGTGTTAATATTCTACTGGCTTTCTTTTATCAGTGGTATGTCCTGATAACTATTGGACCGGGCTGGCAGACGGATGCCTTTTTCGCAGGAATGGCAGTCCCCCAGCTATTCTTGGCCGTGGTGACCGGATCCATGACGCAAGTGCTTGTGCCACTCCTTGCAACGGAAGACCTGGATAATTTCTATAAAGAGGCCTGGAGTTTTTTTCAAGGGATCGGTTTTATATTTGGCATTCTTGCCGTTCTCTTTTTCGTCACAGCAACAACATGGGTACCCTGGACTGTTCCAGGATTTGATTCTGAAACCAAATTGCTGACCATTTCTTTGTTACGAATTCAATTAGTGGGAATGGTCTTTATGGCGCTGAATGGAGTTGCATGGTCTGTTTACCATTCCAGACAGAAATTTGTCTGGGCAGAGATAAGTCCGCTCCTCGGGACGTTGGGCGGTTTCGCATTTCTGCTTTGGGGGTTGCCCCGGTTTGGCATAATCATTGCGGCCTGGGCCACGGTTTTGAGAGCCGCGATACAGACGATCCTTTTGTTGCCAGGGATGGGTGGCTATAGAGCGCCTGACTGGAGAACCAACACTATCAGGGAGGCCTGGCGCAGGCTTTATCCACTTCTCTTGGGATCAACTTACTATAAGACAGGCGATTTAGTGGATCGTTTCCTCGCATCCATGGCACCGGCAGGACAGCTGTCCTTATTGCATTTCGCCAATCAAATCTATATGGCTGGAAATTTTATTCTGAGTAAGGCATTCGCCGCCCCTATGGTCCCGTTGTTGGCAAAAAGGGCTTCTGAGAGGGAGTGGTTCTCTTTTCGCAAGATTGTCAGCAACAGATTCCGATGGACGTTGGGTATAACTTTAGCCGTTTTCATATGCATCCTCTTTTCCGGTGCTCCGGTCTTGTCATTTCTTTTTGGTTATGGACGGTTTACCATTGGCGAAGTCTTGACGTTGCATTGGCTCTTGGTTGCTCTTGTGGGTGTGTGGGTGGGAGGTGCGTTGGGGCAAATTCTATCAAGCAGTTTTTATGCAAAAGGAAATACTAGGACACCCACCAAGATTGGTGTTTTCGGGTTTACAATAGGGCTCGGAATGAAAGTGGTGGGCTTTTTGTACTGGGGGATTTTGGGGATCGCCGTAGGTACGAGTCTCTATTATCTGCTCAATGCCTTTCTGCTCAAACTCGCTTTGCAGCAAAGCCTCAATAAGCGGATTTCAGATAGCGTTAAGGAAGTATAGGGCACTGTAGTGGATGTCCAAACCATAAAGAATAGCGTTGAGTTAGAATCATCACCCTGCCCGTTGGGATGCAAAGGGGAAGACTCGGTTGTGCTCACAGGATATGATCGTTTAAATCACCTGCCTGGGGCCTATAATGTGGTTCGTTGTGTTGATTGTGGTCTCATGCGGACCAATCCGCGACCCACCCCAGAAACGATGGGGTTTTACTACCCTGATAATTACGGCCCATATAGGGGTACAAAGATAAATCCTGACAGAAAGGATAGTGGACATTTGTCGTTTTGGCGAGGGTGGGTGAAGGGCATTTTCCGGTTTAACACTACTTGCCTGCCACGATTGCAGCCTGCGCGGCTCCTTGAAATAGGGTGTGCCTCCGGTGCCTTCCTGGACAAAATGTCTCGCAAGGAGTGGAAGGTTGAGGGTCTGGAATTTTCGGAAATAGCTGCTCAATCAGCCCGATCATTGGGATTTTCCGTATACACGGGTTCAGTGGAGAGAGCACCAGATCCTGAACATCTATTTAGTTTGGTGGTTGGGTGGATGGTTCTGGAGCATTTGCATGATCCGGTACTGGCCCTTCAAAAACTCCACCGTTGGATTGAACCCCACGGATGGCTTGTTATATCAGTCCCTAACGCTGGTTCCGTAGAATTCAAAATCTTCAGAGACCGCTGGTATGCTCTCCATCTTCCAAACCATCTCTACCACTATACCCCGGATTCTCTTTCCAAGGTACTTGAGGCCGGAGGGTGGAAAACGGTAAGGGTTTTCCACCAGCGTATTCTCGCCAATTTCATTGCCAGCACAGGATATTGGCTTCAAGATCATGGAATATTTCCGCGATTATCTGATAAACTTGGCACTCTTCCTGAGAGCCGCGGCCGTCTAAACTATTTTTTTTACCCCTTGGCCTATCTCTTGAGTATTTTAGGTCAAACAGGGCGTATGACTGTCTGGGCAAGGAGAATTGATGATTAAGATCGCTGCCCTTACATCGGGAGAAAATGTCCCCTCAGCCCGCTTTCGTGTTCGTCAGCATATTGAGCCATTAAGAAGCATAGGTATCCATGTCTGTGAGTATATCCCGGCCATAGACAAATTTGCGCCGACGCCCCAGTCATTCCTCTTCCCGGATTCGTGCCTAAATGTTGTTAAGGCTGCTTGGAAGTGTGTGAAGGTCTCTACAAGAGTCCCAGGTATTATAGGGAGTTGGAAAGCCAAGATAACGTGGCTTGAACGGGAACTACATCCCGGCATCCTTACTTTCGAGCCATTGCTGAAACATCCCTGCGTGTTTGATGTGGACGATGCGATCTGGTTAACACGCCCCTTTGGACGGACGGCTGCAATGAGAATTGCGAAGACCGCCGACGTTGTGCTTGCCGGCAACAATCATATTGCAGAATGGTTCAGTCCTTATGCTAAAGATGTGCGAATTGTTCCCACGGCTGTGGATACAGACCGGATTAGACCCAAAAATCATCAGGACCTTAGGACCTCACATAGCCGGTTCGTGATTGGCTGGACCGGCACGAGCAGCAACTATAGCGCTCTTTATCAAATAGAGAAGGCTTTGGAGGAATTCCTGAAAAACCATGAAGCAGAGTTATTGGTTATGGCTGATCAACCCCCGAGGTTTTCCGAACTCAAACCGGAGAGGTTTCGTTATGTCAAATGGTATCCAGATACGGAAATCGGGGTGTTGGGCCTGATGGATGTGGGTCTGATGCCGCTTCTCTCTGATAGTTGGAGCTTGGGTAAATGCAGCTTCAAGATGCTTCAATATATGGCAGCGGGTTTGCCTGTTGTTGTATCACCTGTGGGCATGAACGTAGATGTTCTGGCTATGGGAGATATTGGATTTCCAGCAGTGACGCATGACGATTGGTATGAGGCCTTGAGCAGTCTTTACCATGATCCTTCACTTGCTCATAGGTATGGCGCGATGGGACGGTTGATTGTGGAAAAGCATTTCAGCCGCAGTCTGGTTTCAACAATTCTTGCAGGTATTTTTCAAGATCTTTCATAGGTAGTTGGGTAGGATTTGGGTAGGATTGCCAAATGCAAGTAGAAGCCAAAAAACCAACCATCCTTTTTGTGATCAGATCGTTAGAGATCGGCGGGGCAGAGAGGCAGATGCAACTACTTGTGAGACAATTGCACGGTCACACACATTGTTGCCATGTGTATTCGCTTCAGTCTGGTGGGCCTTTGGAGAGATGGTTTGAGGACTTGGGCGTACCAGTTTTTTCCGGAGGATTGAAAAAGGGCGATATTTCAAGGGCCCCTTGGAAGGTTGTTATGGCAGAGTGGCGTCTCTTGCGCCTTATCTATGAACTGAAGCCTTCGGTAATACACTGCTTCCTGCCTTTGATAACCTTTATGGGTGCCTTATCAGGGCGCATAGCCCGAGTCCCCTTAGTGGTTACCAGCCGTCGTGCACTGGGGACCCATCAGAGACGTTATCCTGTTTTAAGACCTCTGGACCATGTTGCCAGTCGGTTAAGTCACCGGGTTACGGTCAATTCCCAGGCTGTATGGAATGATGTGGTAAGGCGTGATCATGTGGATGCGTCTAAACTGGTCCTCATATATAACGGTGTAGATACAGGGCCTTTTGAGGTAGCGTTATCTTATAGAGAAGACGTTCGCCGAGACCAGGGCGTCAAGGCCAATGCGAAGGTTATGATCGTAATCGCAAATCTTATCCCTTATAAGGGACATTCGGATCTTATACAGGCTGCAAAAGAGGTGGTCAATTGGTTTCCAGATGCCATTTTTTTGCTCGTTGGGGAAGACCGTGGCGTTCGGAAGGATCTTGAGCAGGAAGTCTCGAATCTTGGAATTGGACAATCCGTGAAGTTTTTGGGCCGGCGAAATGATATCCCTTCTCTTCTAGGAGCCAGCGATATTTCAGTACTCCCCTCCCATGAGGAAGGCTTCTCAAACGTGATCTTGGAATCAATGGCCGCAGGTTTGCCGGTTGTCGCCACAGCCGTCGGAGGCAATGCAGAGGCTATCGTTGATGGAATAACCGGATGCCTTGTACCTCCAGGAGATGCAACGTCCATGGCGGAAAAGATTATGGAATTGCTATGCGATCCAGAAAAGGCTAAGTACTGGGGTAAACGAGGTAGAGATCGGGCGAAAAAGGTTTTTTCGATTGAAAGGATGGTGCTGGAGCACTTGAAGCTTTACCATTTTGTCAATATGAAATAGGGTATAAGGCCGCAAAAAGATTATGGAAGTGAGAATGTTGTCGGAAGGACCTACCAGTGGATCTCAAGAGCCAAATACGCACAAGATTTGAGCAGCTTGCCAAGGACAGAAGCGAATGGATCAAACGAAGCAGGTACTATTATGAAGACCAGAAAAAGTACTTCCGGTTTTTGATTCCAGAAGGAAGCTCTGTTCTCGAATTGGGCTGTGCTACTGGAGGTTTGCTGGCAAGCCTTAAACCGGGACGCGGCTTGGGAATTGATTTTAGCGGTGAGATGATCGCTCAGGCGCGCCGGCGCTTCCCGGAGCTGGAATTCAGGAGGGGAGATATTGAATGTTTGAATGATCTGGGAGAGACTTTTGATTTCATAGTGATTTGCGACGTGGTCGGTCTATTGTTGGATATTGAAGTGACGCTCCGCAGTTTACATCGGTTCTGTAGGGCAGATACCCGTGTCGTGATTTCCTACTACAATTTTCTTTGGGAACCGGTGCTTAAACTTGGTGAACGAATCGGTCTTAAAATGCCTCAAAGGCATCAGAACTGGCTTTCAATGTCAGACATTTCAAACCTACTTTCCCTTAGCGATTTTCAGATTGTAAAAGAGGAGACCCGCCTCCTGGTCCCGAAAGGCCTTCCGTTAATAGGTTCTTTTGTCAACCGGTACCTGGCCCCGTTGCCGGGCCTTCGAAGACTCTGCCTTAGTTGTTATATGGTTGCTCGTTCACAAAAACAGTCGAGAAAGGGGGACTATGGTTCGACCATTGTCATTCCCTGTCTTAACGAGAGAGGGAATATTGCCACCGCTGTCGAGCGCCTGCCTGAATTCGGCAGCAGGCAAGAGATCATTTTTGTTGACGGTCATTCTACAGATGGGACCCGGGAAGAGATCAGGAGGGTGATTGAAGCGAACCCGGATATCGACATCCATCTTCTGGTTCAAGATGGATCCGGTAAAGGAGATGCAGTGCGCAAGGGGTTTTGTGAGGCAAAGGGTGATATCCTGATTATCCTTGACGCGGATTTGACAGTTCCTCCTGAAGACTTACCCAAATTCTACAGGGTCCTTGCAGAAGGTAAGGGTGAAATGGTCAACGGGTGCAGGCTTGTCTATCCAATGGAAGATCAAGCCATGCGATTGCTTAACCTGGCGGGGAACAAGTTCTTTGGGTTTGTTTTTTCATGGCTTTTAAATCAACGTATCAAAGATACGCTCTGTGGGACCAAGGCGATTTTTCGTGAAGATTATCAAAAAATCGTATCCGACCGTGGATATTTTGGGGAATTTGATCCGTTTGGAGACTTCGATCTGATATTTGGAGCATCCAAGGCGAATCTCAAGCTCGTTGAAGTCCCCATTCGTTACAGGGAGCGGACTTACGGGAGCACAAATATTAGCAGATTCCGGCACGGATGGCTGTTGCTTAAGATGGCTGCCCTCGCTTTCAGGAAATTGAAGGCCTTGTGACCTATGTGGGGAACTCTACTTGAAAGGCATCGAACTATTTGGGAAAGAAAGCCAGTTCTGCGGGCCGTCTATGGCTCATGGTACGAAAAGATCAGAGGGGTACTGAAATCGGGGAAGACCTTGGAAATCGGCGGAGGGAGTGGAAACTTGAAGGAACATCTCCCCGGTATCATTGCCTCTGATATCGTCCCTCTGCCCTGGTTAGATCTTGTATCTGATGCCCTTGCTCTACCGGTTAAGGATGAGAGCATGAGTAACCTTGTCCTCTTTGATGTACTTCATCACTTGGAGGACCCCTTTCAGTTCTTTGATGAAGCGCTCAGGGTGTTGCGTTCTGAGGGAAGGGTAGTGTTAATGGAACCCTACGTGTCCCCGTTGTCGTACCCTATCTATCGGTTTTTGCACCAGGAAGCCTTGGACATGCGACACGAACCATTTGAGATTAGAAAACCTTCCTCAAATCATAGTACATCTGACGCCAACCAGGCCCTGCCAACTCTTATTTTTTTTCGCCACAAACGCCGCTTTGAAACAAGATACCCCGCCCTGAAAGTGATTCGCCGGAATCGCATAGGTTTTTTTGCCTATCCATTAAGTGGGGGCTTTGATCATCCCTCTTTGTTGCCCCTCTGGGCGTTAAGGCCGCTATTCTTGATTGAGCGCCTCTTGGGTTTTCTTGCACCGATACTTGCCTTCCGGCTCTTTGTGATATTGGAAAAGGAGTCAGCTTGAAACCCTTCCATCTACCCATTTCGAGGTCCTTTGCCCTCGGTTTCCTGATTCCCCTCCTGACCTTGGTTGCTCTGCTTACCGTTGGTACGCGCTCAGGGAGTCCCTGGAGGCTGAACCTTGACACCCCAAAGGGTTTGTTGGGATTGGGAGAGCGCTTTTCTTCGGTCACCGAGGACGAGGTTGAATGGCTTGATAGTTATTCGGGCACGTGGGAGAGGTATGGTCTAACTCTTGGCCCTGGCAAAAAAGGATACGCGCGCTTTAGATTTAGTGGAATCAACGGGAATGAACTCTTTATTAGGGTTTGGGCATATGATTATGGGGACTGTCGCATCCGGTGGTGGCCTGCTAATGAGGATTCCATTTCTGCGAGGGTTCTTTCTCCGGGCGGGTTAGTGGTTGGCAGGGGTTTCCGGATCGATCCACCTTCTGGCGTCAATGCAATCATATTTGAGGTGGCGGGAACGAACAGGACCCCTCTCCCCCAATTGCTGCTGGACAGGATTTCGGTTAGTTCCAGCCAGCATCGGCCTTTGAAAGGATGGAATCTGGCGTGGTGGCTGTGGGGGACATGCACGTTTTTCTGGTGGTCGTTTGCAGCCAAACGCAAGTGGTGGCGTCCCGAGGGAGGAATCATACTGTGGGGGGCTGCTCTTGTTGTAGTGGTAGCGGGTGGAAGCATCCGTTTGAATCTACTTGCATTTCTTAATACCGTGCCCCTTGAGCCGGATGTGATTATGTATCGGCTTTATGCGGATCATTTGGAGTGGTTTAACAGGGAGTGCGGCTTTTTCAGCGCTTCTTTTGGTGAGAGGGAACCCCTGTGGATTGCCGTATTGCAACTGTGGCAGGGATGGGTGGGTAACGGTGATTTTGCCATAAGACTCTTGACCGCCTTGCTCTCCATAGCGGTGATCGCATTAACAGGCGTATTCCTTTGGATGTGGCTTCCAGAACGTGGCTGGGTGGTTGTGGGGATGTTGATGGTAAGCCTCAATCCTTCGCTGATAGAGGAATCCTGTAGAGGCTTGCGATCTGAGGCAATGACAATTGGATTTATTATTTTCCTTCTGCTGAGCTTTCCGGTTGGAAGTCGACGCTTTCGACCTATACCGGCAGGTTGTATGGTTGGATTATGGGGCCTGTTGCGAGGACCCGCCATTGGTATCGCCTTCGGGGTCTGGGCGGGGCTTTGGCTTGGCAAGATTATTCTTGGGTTCCGCAATGCCCCACCATGGCTACCATTAGGCTATTCCTTCCCAAGAATCCTCTTGTCAGCAACAGTTGCGCTCTGTTTTGTGATGCCCCATCTCTATGGGTTCCATAAACGCTATGGTGATTGGCAATGGCCGAGTTATGGGTATGCAAGGTGGAATGCAAATATGGAATTTCCGGATCGTTTGGGCACTCCAGGCTTTCCCACAGTTGCGGAATTCAAGAAAAACCCATATGCGGGACCACGCATCTCATACAGCAAATATCTGTTTGACCTTCATACTCCGGTACAGATAGTTGCATATCAGCTGCTGGGCTGGGTGGAACTCTTAGGTTCTCAAGTTCTTGGGTTCAGCACCACCAGAATCCCGCTCTTCATACAGTTGGTAGAAGGCAGGATCAATGGGATCCAGTATCTAATAGGGCCATCAATAGTTGCAGCCTTTGTGATAGGTCTGATTACGCTTATCTCTTGGTGCAGACTTATATTTGACCGGAAGCTTTGGTGGGCTCCCCCCATGATCCTGTGGGGAACTTTTTATGCCGCCTTTCTTTATCATCTGAGACTTGTGGAACCGATGCGACATACCGCGCATGTGTATCCTTTGCTGGTATTGGTCACCCTGTGGGGGGTAAGGTGGCTTTTCAAGAGCGCATCGGCAACAAGTTTAATATCAAGGATTAAGACCCTGAGAATGTGTTAAATATATGTGTGGAATTGTTGGGTTTAGGACAAATAGGGATTTCAGCCGGTTGCGGGATGCACTCCCTGAAGCGACTTCAAGACTTGTCCATCGTGGCCCGGATGATACGGGCCTTTTTTTTGATCAGGAGTCCGGGGTGGGGCTGGGCCACAGGCGGCTGTCTGTCATTGATCTGTCTGAGGCTGGACGTCAGCCCATGGCAAGTGACGATGGGATGGTCAATATCGTTTATAACGGCGAGATCTATAACTTTCAGGAGATTCGCAGCACGTTAGAGGGACATGGCCATCACTTCCGGACAGAAACCGATACAGAGGTGATCCTCAATGCCTATATGGAGTGGGGAATGGATTGCCTTACGCGTTTTGTAGGGATGTTCGCGCTGGCCCTGTGGGACTCAAGAAGCAGGTTGCTATTCCTTGCGCGGGACCGTTTGGGGATCAAGCCCTTATATTATCACTTTACGCCGGGTGAGCTGATCTTCGCATCCGAACTCAAGGCACTGATGGCATTCAAGGGGTTTCCAAGGGACATAGACCCTGATGCTGTACCTCTTTTCCTGCATTACCAGTATATCCCTTCACCGAGGACTGTTTTCAAAGATACTTTCAAGCTCCTGCCAGGGCGCTATGCTGTCTTTGATGGTCAGGATATCAGAATCCGGTCCTACTGGGAACTGCCCCATATTGACAGAACGTCAAAAGGTAGAGATCGTTCAGAGGAAGACGTTTTCACAGAGTTGGATCATCTTCTAACCCAGGCCGTATCAGATCGGTTGGTCAGTGATGTGCCCTTAGGCGCCCTGCTGAGTGGGGGCATAGATTCTTCAATAGTGGTTGCCTTGATGCAAAAGGTCAATACTTCCCCTGTTCGCACGTTCAGTATCGGATTCAACGAACCGGCGTATAATGAGGCGCCATGGGCCTTAAAAGTGGCAGAACATCTGGGTACAGACCATACGGACTTTTATGTTACCCCTAAGGAGGCCATGGATGTTATTCCTCGCCTTCCGGAGATTTACGACGAACCCTTCGCCGATTCATCTGCCATTCCCACTTTTCTGGTCTCGCGTCTTGCACGATCCCAGGTAACTGTTGCCCTTTCAGGGGATGGTGGGGACGAGCAGTTTTGCGGTTACGTCCGGTATTGGAGCACCCGGGCTATGGCCACCGCTTTTCAGCGAATTCCTGGACCGGCCAAAGAGGGCCTGGGGCTTGTTTTAGACAAGATTCCTCCTACATGGGTTGAAAGATGTTACCTCCCGTGGAGGCGCTTTCTTCCCCAGCGGTTCAGGCTGGCCAATTTCCCCGATAAATGGGAGAAATTTATCAAGTTGTTAGGGCAGACCAGTATTCAGGATTTATACCGGATGACTATTTGCCTGTGGTCTGAAAAGGAATTGGACAGGCTGATGGGGAGGGATATCCGAGATTGCCAATATGAAGAGATCTTCAGGGAAACCGGAAACTGGCCCCTTCTCTCGCGTCTTATGCGTGTTGATCAAAAGACCTATCTGCCGGATGCGATGTTGACCAAAGTGGATCGTGCCAGCATGGCGGTCGGCTTGGAGGTTCGGGTGCCTCTTTTGGATCATCGTGTGGTGGAATTCACCTCCACTCTTCCGGACCGCCTCAAATACAAAAGGGGCAGGGGGAAATATTTACTGAGGAGGCTACTCGCCCGATACGTTCCGGAGGAGCTATTCGAAAGACCGAAGATGGGGTTTGGCGTTCCTATTGAAGACTGGTTTCGCGGTGAGCTGAAGGAAATGCTTCTGGATTATCTTTCTCCTGAGCGACTGATAAAAGAGGGCTTATTTGATCATAATCTTGTGGAGGAGAAAATAAAGGAACACCTTTCCGGAAAGGCCAATCACCAGTATCGCCTCTGGGCGCTTTTGATGTGGGAGATGTGGAGAGAGCGATGGCTTGAGTGATATGCATTAATGCGGTGGCAAAATCAGAAAAAGGAATTGGGATCTGCACACAAATCAAGTGATGGTTGGTTCTGCTATTTTCTTTACGGTTTTTTCTAAGGATTCGGCGTCTTCCAAATTGAGTCTTGGTACGGATGGATCAATATCTTTGATCATATTGCTCAAGACCCGTTTAGGCCCGACTTCTATAAATGTATTTTCACCTTTGCTGATAATTCTTTCGATTATTCCCCGCCAGTCAACAATGTTGAACATCTGTTTATAGAGTTCTTGTCTTATGTGCTTAGGGTCTACGATTGCCTCTGATGTTACATTCGCCATTATGGGTTTTGAAGCAATATCGATGTCGCATTTTTCTAATTCCCTTTTGAACTTATCAGCAGCGGGCTTCATGATCGGTGTATGAAATGGTCCTTCTACCTTTAACATCATAGCGCGCAACCCGTTATTTTTTAATTCTTTGCCCATTTCTGCCAGCCGCTTTTTGGATCCACCAACTACAATCTGGCTCTTTGTATTGTTTAGTGTAATAAAGACCCCAAAGTCTTTACACAGAGCACATATTTTATCATAATCCAGTTTCTTCCCTTTATCCACTACTGCCATTAACCCCGCACCCGGATAAGAGTTGCCCCATTCTGTCATTACGGTGGCCCTTTTCATGACAAGGGTCAGGGTGGTTTTAAAATCCATTGCCTCCGCGACTAATAATGCCGTATATTCGCCTAAGCTGTGCCCTGCTAACAGGGATACGTTTAAATCAACGTCACGTCCTCTGCATGTCTCATCAAGCACCCTGTAGCAAGCATAACTCATTGTCAGTACGGCGGGCTGGGTGTAAATGGTTTTGTTCAGATCTGCCTTGTGCATGAATTTTCCAAACTTGCGTTTTTTGAAGCATAGTTCTGAAATATCATAGCCAAGCACCTGACTGGCCTCGGCGTATATATCCCTTACCAGTTTGAATTTATCGTAAAGTTCTTTGCCCATGCCCACATATTGAGAGCCCTGGCCCGGAAAGATCAGTATGGTTCTCTTGCGTGTCGTCATCTCATCACACTTCGCATTTCCCAGCTGGCTGCTGGTTTTTCCAAGTTTGGAGTTACGAGTTTGGAGTGCCTAAAGTTAAAAAGGAACAATTCCGATTTGAACTTTCAATTCCACAATCCACACTTCACACTTCCCTGCCGGTTGTTAATAATTCTTGACAATGAAGTCATTTGACGTATATGACCCCATATGTAGATTACACTTATTATCAGCCTTTTGATATGGAATCAACTGTAAATTCTGCAGCGGTTAGGGGTTGCTTCTCAATAAATCGGGGTAAATCCTCTACTGCGCCATTTTTCTGGATTCCCGCTTTCGCTGGAATGACAGATACTTACTCTATTTCGTCATTCCCGCGAAAGCGGGAATCCAGTACCTGTTACCGCTACTTATGGAGATATTACATATAGGGGAAAAGGCGGTTAATAGATCAGGACAGGGTAAGCCAAGAATTACAAATAATAATAGCATTTGGAGATACTTTAATGGATATTGAAGACAAGATAAAGGAACTGGAAAGCAGGAATCTTGAGGCGGAGATGGGCGGCGGTCAGAAGCGAATTGAACAGCAACATAACAAGGGGAAGATGACCGCAAGGGAAAGGATCGATTATCTGTTAGATGAAGGAAGTTTTCAGGAGTTGGATAAATTTGTAGTGCACCGCTGCCAGGATTTCGGCATGGATAAGAAGAAGACCCCGGGTGATGGTGTGGTGACCGGTTACGGGAGAATAAACGGCTGTCTTGTATTTTTATTTTCCCAGGATTTTACCGTATTCGGCGGATCCCTGAGCGGTGCGTTCGGCGAGAAGGTATGCAAGGTCATGGACCTTGCGCTAAAAAATGGTGCACCTATGATCGGGTTGAACGATTCCGGGGGCGCCAGGATCCAGGAAGGGGTCATGAGTCTTGGAGGCTACGGCGAGATATTCAAGAGAAATGTCTGGAGTTCAGGGGTTGTACCTCAGATCTCCGTGATTATGGGACCATGTGCAGGGGGGGCGGTTTATTCGCCCGCGCTTACTGATCTAACCATTATGGTCAAAAAGACGAGCAACATGTTTATCACAGGCCCGCAGGTCATCAAGGCGGTAACTTCCGAGGAAGTTTCAGCCGAGGCTCTCGGG